>CAJHYN010000471.1_pt1 | contig 28241 bp, 28 predicted proteins | sample 9198641 | NCBI WGS metagenome assembly CAJHYN01 (sample SAMEA7708370, study PRJEB35096) | sediment metagenome | biome: marine neritic benthic zone biome [ENVO:01000025]; feature: sediment [ENVO:00002007]; material: shallow marine sediment [ENVO:03000034] sea grass bed [ENVO_01000059] ... | reverse complement strand
CCTGCCCTGTCTAATACAAAAACTACTTTTAATTTTTGAAGTGCAACATCGTGTACTATCTGATCAAAACCTCTTTGTAAAAAGGTTGAATAAATTGCTACAACAGGGATAATCCCTTGTGTAGCCATGCCTGCTGCAAAAGTAACAGCGTGTTCTTCTGCTATTCCAACATCTAAGTAGTTTTCGGGATACTCTTTTTGAAGGAGGTTCAAACCGGTACCATCAGGCATTGCCGCAGTGATTCCGATAATTTTTTTATTTTCTTTTACAAGTTCAACTAAAGCTTGTCCGAAAATTTTAGTATAAGCCGGAGCACCGCCTTTTTTACGTGCTACTCCCGTCAACTTATCAAAAGGAGTTGACGCGTGTAATTTTTGAACGTGACCTTCCGCAGGTTTATACCCCTTACCTTTTTCAGTAGTAACGTGAACTAATATAGGGCCGCTTAATTGTTTTACATGCTCAAATAATTTTACAAGCTGGTTTACGTTGTGTCCATTTTCTGGACCAAAATACCTGAAGCCCAATGCTTCAAACAACATTCCCGGAGTAATTACTGCCTTAACACCGGCTTCAACTCTTGCTATAACTTTTCTTAATCTATCTCCAAATTGATCTAGCTTTCCTGTTAAATCCCAGATGGCTCCCTTAAATTTATTGTATTCCGGATGTGCAATCATCTCTGTAAAATAATTTGATATCTGCCAAACGTTCGGAGCGATCGACATTCTGTTATCATTTAGCACTACAATAAAATTGCATTTTATTAATCCAGAATTGTTCATAGCCTCGTAAGCCATCCCCCCTGTCATAGCTCCGTCGCCAATAATGGCAACAACATTTTTATCTTCTTTATTCATATCACGTGCAACAGCCATTCCTAATGCTGAAGAAATAGATGTTGTTGCATGTCCTGCTCCGAAGGCATCGTATTCACTTTCGTTTCTTTTTAAGAAACCACTGATGCCGTTTAGCTTACGAATCGTATGTAACTGATCTCTTCTACCGGTTAATACTTTGTGTGGATAAGCCTGATGGCCTGTATCCCATATTATCAAATCATCGGGTGTGTTAAAAACTCTGTGCAGCGCTACAGTAAGCTCAACTGTTCCTAAACCTCCGCCAAAGTGCCCTCCAACCTCTGAAACAACATCAACTAAATATTCTCTAACTTCAGAACAAAGAGTTTTCAATTCGGATAATTCAAGTTTTCTGATATCGGCGGGTGAATCTATACCAAATAAAACTTTGTATTTTGTTTTGTCTACCATTTAAAAAATTTACTCCTCAGAGTCTTGGGAATTGTTTAACTCCTCGTCTAACTCGTCTTTTAATTGTGTTACTTTTAGTTCAGCATTCTCCAACTTAGTATAACAAATTTTCGATAATTTAATTCCCTCTTCATAAAGTTTTATAGACTCTTCCAAATCAACTTCCGGGCTTTCCAATATTTCCGAGATTTCCTGAAGGCGTGATAATGATTCTTCAAACGATAATTCTTTCTTCTTCGTCACTTTTTTATCTCTATTTCTTTGTCGGAAAATTTTATTGCAAAAGATTTTTCTGTATCTAAATATTTCGATTCTTTTACAATTTTATCATTCTGTTTTATTAAGGTAAAACCTTTACGCATGATTTTATTTATATCATTTGCTCTAATTTTTTGATCGAACAAATCAATTTTGTTTCTTTTTCCAATGATGATATTTGAAATTCTGTTTTCAATTCTGTAAACAACATTATCAAGATATTGTGAATTATTCCTGATCAAATCTAATGAAGATCTAAATCCATAAGAATTTAGAATTTGATGAACGTAATTTCTTTGCGCAGAAATTTGGTTTAAAATTTTCTGAGTCGTAGTATAGGAAAAATCACTTATAAAGGCAAAAATTTCATTGATATTAGGTGTGGCTAATTCCATTGCAGCAGAGGGTGTAGGTGCTCTCAAATCCGACACAAAATCCGCAATCGTGTAATCAATTTCGTGTCCGACCCCGGTAATTACAGGTAGTCTTGAATCAAAAATTGCACGGGCAACAATTTCTTCATTAAATGCCCAAAGATCTTCCAATGAACCACCGCCTCTTGCTACTATTATTAAATCTAAATCTTTTATTTTATTAAGTTTATTGATATTTCTTACAACATCTTCTGCAGCGCCATCCCCCTTCACTTTTTTTAGCGCAATTATCAACTCAACAAGCAGATATCTTCTCTCTGCAACACTTAGCAAATCCCTCAATGCCGCGGCTTCGTGCCCGGTGATTATTCCAATTTTTTCGGGAAACTTCGGTATCGCTCTTTTGTGATCTTCATCAAACAAACCTTCTTCGGATAATTTTCTCTTGAGTCTTTCAAAAGCAGCCTGTAGTTCTCCTTCGCCGGCAGGTTTCATTGAGCGAACTTCAATTTGATAATTACCCCTGGGCGGATAAACGGTCAGCCTGCCTTTGACTATAATTTTCATTCCGTTTTGCGGAGTGAAAAAAACATAATTATTCATTCCCCTCCACATCACGGCACTAATCTGCGCGTTTGCATCTTTCAAAGTAAAATACCAATGACCGGATGAATGGGCCTTGAAATTGGATATCTCGCCAATCAAACTTATTTCAGAAAACCCTTCTTCGAGTGTCGATTTTATCTGTACTGTTAATTCACTAACCGTTAAATAGTCTTCAAATATTTTTATTTGATCGTTATCCACAAAAATTACTTCTCTTCTTTTCTAAAAATTAAACAGAATTGGTGATGCCTATTGCCTACCCATGCGTTGTTTACTCCAAGCGCGATAAGTGGTTTATCATCCTGCAGCCATATTTTTTCGTCCTTTAAAACCCAGCTGTATTTTCCCCTTTTTGTCAAAGAAGTTGCTGTGTCGTAAGCAAGCGGATATAGTTTGCTTTCAAAGTAAATATTGTTTGTAATTATTGTAAGGTAACCAAAATTTTTTGTGAGCTTATAAGTTTCGTCAAAAATTCTTGCCTGAAATTCTATGAACTCTTCATAATCCGAAATGTTCCCAATATCATCTTTTTCTTCTGAATATTTTGTATCGAGTCCTCTTTCTTTCCTTCCGCTTTGCCTAATCGAATTTCTCTCAAGTTGATTCCAATACGGCGGCGAAGTTATTGTGTAGTCAACTTCAAAATCTTCGCCCATCTTTTTACAAATCAATTTTTCAGCCTTAAGTGAAGACCCTTTGTAAACCGAGATTTCGTTTTCGAACTTTGCAAAATTAATTCTCTTTTTACAAATATTAAAATATTTTTTGTTAAGCTCAATTCCGGAAGCATTTCTTTTCGTATTTCCTGAAGCTATTAAAGTACTTCCCGTTCCTGCAAAAGGATCAAATACATTTTCATTTTCCTTAGAGAAAAAAAGTATAAATTCTTCAACCAGCGATTCGGGGAATTTCGCAGGATGTAAAATCTCGTCATCTTTTCTTCTGGGAGGTCTATGGACAAACCATGATTTAGTAAATTTAATCCATTCTTTCCCTGTAAGATCATTTAGTTTGTTGTTTAAACTATACTTTCCTCTTCTGCCTAGATCAATAAATTTTTGGATAGATTTGTTTGCCAAGTTTTCTTTATCGCTCACTGAATTCAAAAATGAAAATTAACAATTTGGAGAATAATAAAGAATCAGAATTTTACAATAAATCCGATTGTTGGGAGGATAGGGAACATAGTTCTAGTATCCCTTTCCAGGCGCAGGTCTTCGGTTATATAATAATCGTATCCGATTATGTTAGCCCTGTTGTAAATGTTTATTATATCAAGGTAGAATATCCAGTCAAGGTCCCAGTAATCAGCAGCAGCAGAAAATCTAATATCCAGCCTGTGATAAGGCGGTCTTCGCGAAGCAAACCTGTTATCTATTCCACCGAAATCAATATCATAAACTACTTCCCTACTGCTTGGATTTGATATTGTTGAACGGGTCATAATTACCGGTGTTTCAGGCTGATTATCCCCATCAAAATCAGCTAATATCACTCTTGGTTTTATACCCACTGCTTCGGTAATCGGGAATCCCGAACCATATTGAAATCTCATCCCGAGGTCAAGCCAGCTATTCACTTTATAATTCACCACAACATTTAAAGTATGCCTTTGATCAAATCTGAAAGGCAATGTTCGGTCATCTTCGAATCTCTCTGTTTGCGCTAGTGAATAGGAAATCCATCCATTTAGATTTGTACCGGCAATATTTCTTTTCTCTAAAAAGAGTTCAAAACCGTATGCTTCACCGTTTGAATTATTAACCGGGATTTGCGTTATGCTATCCTGTTGAACTCTAATAGGCAGAGACCATCCGGATATTAATTTGGGGTCTTGGCCACGGACAGGAACAGTTAAAAAGCCGGTGCCTGTTACAACATCCTGGACAATTAAGTCATCAAATTTTTTGTAATAAGTTTCAAGCTTAAGTTTCCATTGCTCAGTAAAATATCTTTCAATACTAAAAACATAATGTATTGACTTTTCCGCTTCGAGCTTTGTTGTAAACTCAGGTGCAAAATCCATAAACGCTTGTCTATCTCTTAGTTTTTCATAACCCGGCGATTGATAGTAAATACCCCATACACCTCTTATAGTTGTCAAATTATCAATTGCATAAGAGAGAGCAATCCTTGGGGCTATGTATCCTTTTTCCAAAATGTTGTAATAATCATATCTGAGTCCGGGCTGAAGAAATAGCTTATTACCGATTGCAAAATTATTATTGAAGAAAATCCTGTGTCTTGAATAATCTCTGATATCCTGTAAATCATTAAATGTTGCTTTTATGTTGGTGTTCGCATCCAAAAAAGCACGCAGCTCAGGATCAATCTCAAAATCAAAATTGATTGTTGTACGTATGATGTCTAACCCAGCACCTAATTCAAGAATATTATTTTTCCCCCAAACATAAGAGAGTTTATTGTCAATGGAATATTTCCTCAACTCGAAGTTTGAATCAAAACCAAAACCCACCAAATAGGGCGCAAGTGTGTCCGGAGCAATATCCTTGAAATTTTCGTCATTTAGCGATGGGTCCAAAAATTCGGAATCAAAATCTGAATCCCCGGCATTCCTATACCACGAAACGATAAATTTATTTAGCAATTTTCTACTCGGCGTATAATGCCATGCAAAACTCATTAAATCATTTCTTGAATCGTCAATAATCCCAATGCTATCTGCGTTTTCCCTTTCCGCACTAGATACGAGATTAACAGCATCTTTTGAGTAAACACCGTTGAATAAGAATTTATGACCGTTAAAAGGACCAAAAACAAATTTACCTTGCACATCATAAAAGTTCGGGAATGCGACATCGTCTTCAACCAAACCTGAATTCTTTACGAAAGGCTCTATTATCAAATCGTAATAAGTTCTTCTTGAATTAATGAGCCAGCTTCCTGGAATACCTCCAGGGTTCTTTCCTTCTAAAACTAAGTTTGCTGCTACGATACTTGCGTTTAAATTTCCTTTAACATTCAGATTTGTTGGGCCTTCGCGGTTTGTTACATCTAGAACAGCTGAAAGCCTGTCGCCATAGTTTGCCGGGAAACCACCTGTTATTAGATTAATATCTGAAACTGCTTCAGGATTGAACATGCTTATTACACCGTAAAGGCGGTATGGATTAAATATCTCCACATCATCCATTATTATCAGGTTTTGGTCAGGTCCGCTGCCGCGGACAATAAGCTGCGACGAAAAATCATTTGGTGCAAGTACACCAGGCAAAGCTTGAAGTGATCTAAAAACATCCGTTACTGCGCCGGGTAACTCTCTTACGTCCATTGGCTCTAAATCGATTAAGCTGACTCTCGTATCATTCTGATCTTGAATTCCTTTGTCAATAACTTCAACGACATCAATCTCAATTGATTTGAGTTCCATTTCAACATTTAATTCGAGTATTCTGTCTTTTTCGATATTTACACTAATTAGCTTGGTTTCATAACCAACAGTACTAAATCTGACCTGATAATTTCCAACAGGAATTTTGTCTATTCTATAATTCCCTTCATCATCGGAAACCCCGCCTAAAGCCGTACCGATTAAAAAAACATTCACTCCGGGTAGTATTTCATCATCCCCTATGATTCTTCCTTTTATACTTCCTGTTTGAGCATAAAAATAACTCAAGGCAAACATTAGTATTGCTAACTTATTAATCACGAAATTTCCTAATTTTTTGGTTTAACAACCTTAAATGAAAATAGATTCCCTTTTACAGACGTTTGAAGATTAATTTTATTTAAAAATTAATCGAGAAAAAGTTAGAATAAAGTCCAAAAGAAATCTCATTGAATGATACAGAACTATTGTCAAGATTAGTATTGAACCTGTACTTGCCGTATAACGTAAATACGTTTTGAATTGTTACAATACCTATAGATATTTCCGGGCTGATTCCATTAAAACCTTTTAGGTTGGAAGTGAGATTTATTCCTAGCGATATGTATTCAAGTATTGGTGTTTGAATTATTTGTTTATAACCAATCCTAAAAAAACTTTCTGGTTCGAATCCGTCGACATAACTATACTCTATGCTAATATATCCGGCAGGGTAATTAAAACCGTTTGCAAAAAAAGAAATTACCGGAACTTCTTTTGATAAGCCAAAAAATTGATCTTCTCCTCTTAAAACCAGCGTCGGTGAAGGTAAACCGAAAATGACTCCTCCGAAGCAACAAACAGTAATAAAACCGGGAGCATTTTCTAGATTTAAATTATAATCTTGTGGCAAAGTTGTTTCAAATATTTCGCTCTCAATAATTTCGCCGGTTTCCCTTTCAAGTAAAATAACAAACGGAACATACAAAGAATCAAATTTAAACTCGCTTATATCAAGCCTGAAATTATGGAGGTCAATTAATTCGCTGCTGATTTCAAATTCTTCTTCTCCATTAAATTTCAGTTTTGATTTTACTTTTTCGCTAGTATAAAATGATAAAACAAATGTATGAGGTTTTTCCAAAGTTATGTATGAATCTATTAAGAATACTTCAACTTCCTGTGAGAAGGTCTTAATTATACTTAAGATGAAGAATGTAACCGTAATGCAGAATTTCATAGAGTCATTTTTTTGTTTTCAAAAATTACCTGATTTTTTCTTAATTACAATCTTTTATTAGTGCAATTCAATCAAATGCCTAAAAAAGAAACTGAATTTGTCTATATTGGATTAATAATAAAAATTTTTATGAGGTAATGATTGAGAATTTTAATTAGTAACGATGACGGTATCAATTCAAAGGGGATTAGCGAATTAGCAAAAGCGATGAAAGAAATTGGAGATGTTTATGTTGTTGCACCTTTAACAGAACAGAGCGCTGTTGGCCATGCAATTACGATGAAAATTCCTTTACGGGTTACCGAGCATTACATTGATGGTGAGTTTTTCGGTTACGCAGTTACAGGCACTCCTGCGGACTGTATAAAAATAGGTCTCAAGAATATATTGAAATTCAAACCTGATATCGTCATTTCCGGAATAAATCACGGATCAAATACTGCTATAAACATTATTTACTCAGGCACAGTTTCGGCAGCACGTGAAGCAGCAATAATGGATGTTCCTGCTCTTGCTGTTTCTGTTACTAACCATCGAGCAAAACATTTTGATTATGCATGTCAGATTACACAAGAATTTGCAAGGAAAGTAATTGAAAGCAATTTACCCAATGGTACTCTATTAAATATAAATGTACCGGATTTGCCAAAAGACCAAGTGAAGGGAACTATAATTACGAAGCAAGGAAAGTCTAAATGGGATGACAGTTACCTTGAAAGGGAAGACCCTTATGGCGGAAAATATTACTGGCTGACCGGAAGTCTCATGGACGTTGATAATGAATTAATCACAGATCAATTTGCAATCAAAAATAATTATGCATCAGTTTCTCCAATTCACTTTGATTTAACCGATCACGAAGCATACGAAATGGTGAATAGTTGGAACATAGATTCTCACAAAAGAATAAAATAGAATAAACAAATTTTAATATGTTTGAAATCAATTCAGTAAACATTTCTTTTGGCGGAGAACCTTTTATAATAATTTTAGCTGTCATCGGTTTATCAATTTATTCGATATATACTTACAAATATACCATCCCTGTTGTTTCAGCTTTTTATAAAACTGTTCTGACCGCATTAAGAATTTTTGCAATTATTTTAATTCTAATTTTAATATTTGAGCCGCTCGTTTCAATTGAAAGAATAAATAATCAAAATCCTGTTAACTACATTTTTATTGATAATTCGAAATCAATTGTCCAAAAAGATAGTGTTGATAGAGCCGATAAAATCAAATTATTAGTTAACAGTATTAATCAAAAGAATGTCAGCGTTGTAGAATTTGGAGAGAATATTCGTGAAGTAAATGATCTGGATTCTCTTTTATTTGGCAGAAGTTCAACGAACTTTGATAATATCTTGGATTTCATTGAGTCTTCCGAGAAAAATATTGTTACAGCTTCGATCATAAGTGATGGAATAATTACCAACGGCAGCAATCCTGTAAATGAACTTGCAAAATTGAACATCCCGGTTTTTACTGTTGGCATTGGTAATTCAGACATCCCGAAGGATATTGAAGTTAAGAAGATTTTGTATAATGAATATATTTATGCCGGAACCGAATCCAAAATAAACTCCACTATTATCAATAAAGAATATTCAGGTAGGCAAATAACAGTTAAGTTCATTGTCGATAATTCCATTGAAGGACAAAAACAAATCCAGCTCAATGAACAAGGCATTAATGAAGTAGAATTTGATTTCACTTTTGATACACCGGGTGAAAAAAACATTCGAATTGAAGCAGACAAAATTTCAGATGAATCCAATTTCAACAATAATTTTAAATCGGTGACAATAACAATATTAAATAACAAACTTAATGTTTTGTTAATAGCGGGAAGCCCTTCTGCAGATTTTTCATTTATCAAAAAGAGCTTGCTAAAAGATGAAAACCTTGAGGTAAATTCCATTATTCAACTTTCGTCAGAAAGGTTTACAGATGAAAATAGTAACACCAAAATAGAATTAGCCGATATTTTATTTTTAGTTGGCTTTCCAAACACAAATACTTCAACAGGGTACTTTAGAGATACCTGGCAAAGAGTAATTTCAAAATCAAAACCATTTTTTATTTTGCTTTCACACGGGATAGATTTGCAAAAGTTAAAATCCGTTGAAAGCGACCTGCCGTTTAACATTAATAATATTAATTCTGAAACAAATTTGGTACAGCCTGAAATATCAGATGTAGTTAGCGGTTTACTAAAACACAATCACAGCAATTTCATTTACAATTGGAACAATCTGCCTCCGGTAATTACAAGTACTACTTCAGAGTTTTCATCTAAACCTGAAAGCAATATAATCTCAAAATCTAAAGTTGGGAACTTATCTTTTGATTTTCCGTTAATACTAACAAGAATAATCGGTAACCAAAGAGTAATTGCTGTTTCAGCAGCAGATATCTGGAAATGGAAATTACAAAGAACCGATATTGATTTGTTTGATAGTTTTATCAGTAATGTGATTAAGTGGTTGAATACACAGAAAGATCAGAAACAATTTATACTGACAACGAATAAGAGAATATATTTTCAAGGTGAAACTGTTGAGTTTAATTCTCGAGTTTATGATGAAACATTTTCACAGCTTAATAATGCGGATGTAAAAGCTGAAATAAAAAGTGGCAGTGTCACAAATCAATTAGCTCTTGTAAATACCGGCAACGGAAGATACTATGCTGATTTCAAAGGAAATCCAGGTGAATACGAATATTTTGCAGAAGCTAAAATAGGAAATAAGTTAATCGGGAAATCTTCAGGAAAATTTAAAATCGAGAATGTCGAAATCGAATACTTAAATACACAAATGGATTTGAACTTTTTATACTCTTTGGCTGAAAATACGAATGGCAAATATTATTCAATTGAAAATTACACTGAGCTGGGTAATGAATTAAATTCCTTCAGCACGAACAAAATTAAACAAACAGTTATTAATAGTGAAATCAATTTGAGATTAAATAAATGGTTATTATTTTTGATTATTGCTTTTTTCAGCCTTGAATGGTTTTTAAGAAAGAGATCAGGAATGATATAATAGATTTATAGGAGATAAAATGAACACAATTGATGATAAATTAAAAAAATTTATCGAATGGTCTGACGAAAATAATTGCAACGTAGAAATTATCGATAAGCAGCATAGGCAGCTAATTGATTTTGCAAATGAATTATTCCAACACTTAGGCGATTCGTATAACTGGAAAATTGAAAGTTTAATGAAAAGACTTACAGAACATTTAAGACTCCATTTTGATACTGAAGAAGAACTTATGAAATCACACAAATATGAAAACTATATCAGTCACAAATTGGAACACGACAGGTATTACAAAAAAGTGCTTGATTACGAAGTTTCTTTAAAAGACGGAAATGAGGTAGTAAGCCTTGAATTCCTAAATTCAATTAAGAACTGGTTTATCAACCATCTTGATTTTAATGACAAAAAACTCGGAAGATTTTTAGCTGATAAAGAAATTAAATAATTACAATATGTATTGATTTCTTATATCTCAAATATTCTTGATTTCTTTTTACCGCGCACATGTGTCTCGTGTAAAATAAATCTTAATAACTCAGAAGAGATAATTTGCGGCAAATGTAAAGATTTGCTTATTCCCGCCAATAATGAAAAAATTAAAGCCGAATTTGAAAAAAAGTTTATGAGCGATGATTTAATAAATGATTTTACCGCTCATTACATATTTTTTGATAAAACTCCTATCCAGGATTTACTGCACGAATTAAAATACAACGGAAGATTCAGGACAGGAATTTACATCGGTAAAGAAATTTATAATTCACAATTCGAACGACTTTTAAGTTGGAAGATAGATTATATACTACCTGTTCCCTTACACAAACTAAAGAAAGCTGAAAGAGGATATAACCAGTCTAGCTTTATTGCAAAAGGAATTTCAATAAAATTAAAAATTCCCGTTCTAACTGATTTATTGACAAGAAACAGGCACACTCAATCACAGACTAAATTAAACTTTGAAGAAAGAAAACAAAACATGCAAGCAGCTTTCAGCATAAAGAGACAGGAAAAAGTTAAAGATAAAAACTTACTCTTAATAGATGATGTAATTACAACCGGATCAACAATAACCGAATGTGCAAGGGAACTAAAAAACAACGGGGCAAAAAATATATTTGCTGCTTCGGCAGCTCTAACTAATTGAAATAAAAAAACCGGTCACATCGAATTCTTCACATTAGCTAAGAATATTGAGATATTAATGTGAAGCAGTTCTCTATAATTGCCTTTGGCAAACCCGTCTTCCTTAGTAAGAAGTACGGTCGCCGACGCTCCAAGCTAAGGCGACGGAGCGTGAACAGGCTCGAACTGACATTTTTATTATCCTACTACATTCTTTCCGGAGCACTCACTCCCAAAATGCTTAAGCCGTTTTTGAGAACAATTTTGACTGCAAGAATTAAAGCGATTCTTGCCTCGGCCAAATTCTTTTCTGTACCGAGAATTCTGCACTCAGTGTAAAACTTATGGAAAAGTGATGCTAATTCTGTTAAATAATTTGCAATCCTATGAGGCTCATAATTCTTTGCACTATAAAGAACTTCTTTTTCAAACTCATGTAGCTTCTTTAAAAGGAATTGCTCTGTTTCAGAATTTAACATGTTCAAATTATCAGTGGAGCAGGCTAAACCTTCAGCACTGGTAGTTTTTAATAATGATGAAATTCTTGCATGAGCATATTGCAAGTAAAAAACCGGATTTTCATCGCTGTGCTTTTTAGCAATTTCAAGATCGAAGTTCAAATGGCTTGTGGTATTTTTCATAATAAAGAAATAACGGACAACATCTGAGCCAACTTCATCTATCAATTCATCAAGTGTAATAAAGTTGGCTTTTCGTGTGGACATCTTTACTTTCTCACCGCCCTTTAAAATCGTAACAAACTGATAAATTACAACATGAAGTTTTTCTTCATCGTATCCTAACGCTTTTAATGCAGCAACAACATCGGGATAAGTAGCGATATGATCTGCCCCAAATATGTCAACAATTAAATCGTAGTCTCTGTTGTATTTTGTTGCGTGGTAAGCAATATCGGGTAATCTGTAGGTTGGTTCGCCTGTTGATTTGACAATTACTTTATCCTGCTCAATTCCAAGATCGGTGAGTTTCAACCAGGTTGCACCTTCTTTTTCGTAAGCTAAATCTTTCTCTTTTAGAACTTTTAACAGATCATCAATCTTGCCGTCTTCATAAAGAGAATTTTCATTATAAAATTTGTTGAATTTAATATTAATATTGTTCAGTGTCTTTTCAATGTCTGCAAAAATCTCTTTTTCAGCTCTCTCTTTAAAGAAATCTAAACTATCATCTTCCTTAAATTTATCACCGAATTCGTCTACAATTTTTTGTGAAATATCTTTTATGTATTCACCCTGGTAATAATCTTCCGGGAATTCAATCTCTTCCTCAAGCAACTGTAAGTATCTTTGTTTGACAGAATCACCCAGCACTCTCATTTGCCTTCCGGCATTGTTGAAGTAGTACTCACGGTCTACATCGTAACCTATCCATTCAAGCATGTTTGCAACTGTATCGCCAACAACAGCATTCCTTCCATGCCCAACAGTTAAAGGTCCGGTAGGGTTGGCAGATACAAATTCTACGACAGCCTTCTCCCCTTTATGTTCATCCGACTTTCCGTAATCGTCTTTTTTATCAATTATATTTTTAATTACGTCTACAACATAATTCGAGTTGAAGAAAAAATTAATAAATCCAGGTCCGGCGATTTCAACTTTTTCAATTACTTTCTTATCAAGATCAATATTGTCAATTATTTCCTGCGCGATTTCTCTTGGATTTCTTTTCAGCTTCTTAGCTAAAATCATTGCAACATTAAATGAATAATCCCCGTGTGAACTTTGCTTAGGAACTGTGATTTTATTTTCTGTATCTTTCAAATAATCTAATTTTTCTTTTAACTTTTCAAAGAGATTTAATAAATATTCTTCCACTTTTTACCTTATAAATTCTTAATGAGAGAGTAACTTGATTAACTTATGTTGTCTTCAATTATTTTTGCCGGGGCATCATTCCAAAGCTTTTCAAGATTATAAAAATTCCTCGCTTCTAGTTTGAAGATGTGAGCAACTACATCAAAGTAATCCAGCAGTACCCAACGTGATGAATCATAGCCTTCTTTATTATGGCATTTAATTCCCTGCTTACGTAGTTGTTTGTCAATATCATCAGCAATAGCTTTTACCTGTATATCTGAATCAGCCGAACAGATTATAAACCGATCAGCAATACCGGAAACTTCACTTAAGTCCAGCACTTTGATATCATAACCTTTTTTAGATAAAATAATTTCGACAATCTTGTCAACAAGTATGTTTGATTCCATTCTATTCCTTTTTTACTGGCTTTAATTTATGATAATCTTTTCCAATTATTACTGTTACATCAACAAAATAATTATTGTTAATCTGAGAAAAATAAGATGCTTCCGGTATACCTAATGATTCAGCAACTTTTTTTGCATTTGCTATGTTTCCGATTCTATCAATCACCATAGTATTTAATTCATTAAAGGATTTGTAATTATCCGTGTTCACAACATCAAATTTATTTTTTCTCAAAAAATCCGTGAAAGTATCAGCTATACCATTTACACCACAACCATTCAACACTTCAACCTGAATAATATCTGATGGTACACCTTCTTCAAGATTCGTGTTTAAGCTTTCGCTGTCACCGAATAATTTAAGATACATCGAGTAAGACATATAAACAACTAAAACGGATAAAATTACAATAAGCAAATTATAGAAGATATTAAAAAAAGTGTCTTTCAGCTTTTTAGAAGAATTTCCTTTCTTTGAATTATATCTCTTAATTTTTTTCATTGCTAAGTAATTAATAAAAAAATAACCGAGCAAAACCCGGTTATCAAAATTAAAAAAAATTTGAGATTAATACTCGAAAGGATCAGGCTCATTAAGAGATTCTCTGATGAATCCGTTTACACCATATCGACCATAATAATCATAAGGTGAATAATAAGCTCCCGGACCGCCTCTGTATTGTAATACTACTCTAAAATTTTCTGCAGGCTGATAATTCAACTGCGCGCGTGTTATGTGAAAACCATTTATGCTATTTGTTACTGCATCGCCAAAAGTACTGTAAGGAGAGTTGACCAAACTTGCGTTCATTTCTACATTCAAATTATCTGTAAATTTATAACTCATACTGTTTGTGTAAACACTAAGAGCCATTCCCTGATTGCCAAAATTTCCGTATGATAAACTTACCGAGTGCTTCATATCGAAGTTTTCAGGATTAAAAAAACCAAGTAAAAAGCTTGATGGTTCATAGTTTGTGATTCCGCCTCTTATATCTACTTTTCTTTCGGACTCACTTTTGAATTGCCCAAACGAATGTGTAAAAAATAGAATAAAAATTATAACAAGTAAGTTAGTTTTCATAAATATTCTTTCATATTTATATGTTCAACAACTACGCTAATAATTAGTTTCAGCTAAAAAGATTATAAATTATTATTAGCAAATAATCAAGGTAAACTTAAAACAGCTCTACTTTTTTAAACCGGCAATCAACTCAACTTCAATGCACGCATTTATCGGCAGTTCATTTACGCCAACAGCACTTCTTACGTGTTTGCCTTTTTCACCAAAAACCTGGACTAAAAAATCCGATGCGCCATTTGCGACGATCGGCTGATTGGTAAAGCCATCTGCACTATTTACAAATACAACTACTTTTACAATTCTATCTATTCTGTCAAGGTCGCCGATTTCATATTTAATTACACTCAAACAATTAAGAGCACATATTCTCGCAGCATCAATTGCATCGTTTTCGGAAATATCTTTTCCAACTTTTCCTTTGTACAATAATTTGCCATTCAACATAGGCAATTGCCCGGCAGTATAAACTAGCCCGTTAAATTCAAGTGATCTTAAGTAAGAAGCCAAAGGTTCAGGTTCTTTTGGTATTTCGTATCCAAGATCAGCAATACGTTTTTCAATCATGAAACAACCTCATATTTTTTAAATTTTAATATAATTTTATTTTATTAGAATTGGAATAAAAATTCATTTTTCTATTTTAGGATTTTCTTTTTAAAAATTCATTTCAAAAAATGCGAGGTGAGATGACCGGAGAAAAGTTCAAATCGTTGATGGATATTATGTATAAACTAAGAAAAGAATGCCCTTGGGATAGAGAGCAGACTAACGATTCCATAAAAGCAAATACAATTGAAGAAGCGTTCGAAGTAGTTGAAGCAATAGATGAAAAAAATTTTGACGAACTAAAAAAAGAACTCGGTGATTTGTTGCTGCATATAATATTTCACTCTGTTATTGCTGAAGAAGAGAAACATTTTAATATCAATGATGTTATCGATTCAATTTCCGATAAACTAATTAGAAGACACCCCCACGTGTTTGGAGAAACAAAAGTAAACGGCACTAAAGCAGTAATGAAAAACTGGGAAACGCTAAAATTAGAAGAAGGCAGAGATTCAGTACTGGAAGGAGTGCCTAAGAACCTTCCCAGCTTGCACAGAGCCTTCAGGCTGCAAGAAAAAGCTTCAAAGGTAGGTTTTGATTGGGAAAAGAAAGAAGACGTTTGGGAGAAGGTTGAAGAGGAAATTAATGAATTAAAAGAATCTGAAAAGAAAAATGATATTAAAGAAATAGAAAACGAAATTGGCGATATACTTTTTTCAATTACGAATTACGCAAGATTTATCGGCATTAATCCGGAAAACGCTTTAAGGCTTACAATAGAGAAATTTATAAAAAGATTTACTTATGTAGAAAAAAGAGTAAAAGAACAAAATAAAGAAATCCACAAGGTTAGTTTAGAAGAGATGGATAAATACTGGGACGAAAGCAAAGACACTATTTAGAATTATTTTCCCCATTGCCGAATTGTTCGTAAGCATGAATTATGTCTTTAACGAGTTTATGTCTTACGACATCCTTTTTGTCAAAATATACAAAACCGACTCCGTCAACATGGCTTAATATTTCTTTTACTTCAACCAAACCACTTATAGTTTTTGAAGGAAGATCAATCTGGGTAATGTCGCCAGTAATAATCGATTTGGAATTCGGTCCCAGCCTTGTTAAAAACATTTTCATCTGCATGCTGGTTGCGTTTTGTGCTTCATCTAAAATAACATAAGCATTATTAAGTGTTCTTCCGCGCATGTAGGCAAGAGGCACAATTTCAATAATATCTTTTTCAATATAATTTTTTAGTTGATCGACCGGAAGCATATCTTGTAAAGCATCGTAAAGAGGGCGTAAATAAGGATCAATTTTATCCCTGAAATCTCCGGGTAAAAAACCAAGACTTTCACCAGCTTCAACAGCAGGCCTGGCAAGAACTATTTTCTGTACAACCCCTTTTTTGAATGCCGATACAGCAAATGCAACGGCTAAATAAGTTTTGCCTGTTCCGGCAGGACCTATAGCAAAACAAATGTCGTTCTTTTTAACTTCATCAATATACTTTACTTGTGTAGGTGTTTTTGCTTTTATTACATCTTTGCGGGTGTATAAAACAATATTATCAAGTTCTTTTCCATTTACAATCTCTTTACCTTGAACAGTCAAATCAATGATTGTATTAACGTCATTGGCATTAAGCTTCCCTGAAGTGTTGAGAACATACACCATTTCTTTTACTATCTTTTCGATTAACTCTACTTCGTCCTTAACACCCTTAACATAGATGTTATCACCGCGTACTGTTATAATTGCGCTGAATTTTTCTTCCAAAGGTTCTAGGTTGGCATCATTCAATCCAAGGAATGAAAGTGAATCAACATCTTCCAATCTTAATACTTTTTCTAACTGCGTGCTAACCTCCAAATAAAAAAAGGGCTGTCTCTTAATTGTCATTCTGTCCCGATTTATCGGGAATATAATCTTTAGATGTTGTGTAATTCTCTAAATTTAATACTCTGAATCAAGGTCAGAGTGACAATTCTGGCTTTCGAGACAGCCCCTAAAAAATATTTAAAAACTTTCTACTAACAAAGCAAATTAATTTGATTGAGTTGGAGGCACTGATTTGTAATAAGTGCTTCTTGCTTTGTTATAATAATCTTTTTCGTCTTCAGTAAGATTAGGAATTAAAAATTCCTGCTTAGGGTAAATTAAATCAGGATTTTTGATTTTATCTCTGTTCGCTTTATAAATCTTTGGCCATGCAAACGGGTTGTCATAGTGTTCTGATTTTCCAGCAATACCCCAAAGGTGGTCGCCTTTTACTACAGTATACAGAATTTCTTTCGGTTTATCATCCCAAGCATCCAGAGCTCTTTTCATTTGATTATGAACTACATCATAATACTCTGGTAATGCACTTATTTTGTTATTCTTTAACGCTTCCCATTCAGCAAGAATATCTTCTTTTGTACCTTGTTCTCTTCTTTGAATTTTTGCATTTAAAGCGTCAATTTTACTTTGAAATCTTTCGGCATCAGTTTTTGAGGCGCCAACTAAAGCATATACTTCGTCCATACAGTCTTCGTAAGTTTGAAGTCCTGCGTATTTTGCTTTCAAATCATCTACTTCAGATTTTAGTGTATTAATTTCTTGAGTTAATGAAGCTTTCTTTTCAGTAAGCCTGTTAATTTCTGCTTGCCATTCTTCTGTGGTCATTTCTTCTTGAGCTTGTGTTGTGACCGCGAATGCAAGTACAAGGGTCATGATGCCAAGAAAGTACTTATAAAAGTTCATTTAGTTCCTCCATCAATATTTTTTAAACTTTTTTTAATTATTTGCCCATTTTTTGTAGGTTTGCTTTTGTTTCAGCTTTTGCATTTTCGCAGTCTTTTAACTTCACGTTTCTTTCGGCTATCTGTCTTTCCAGTTTAGTTCTTTCAGCCTGTAATGCTTCAACTTCTTTCTCTAACAAATCAACTTCAGTTCTCAAAGCATTTAATTCCGCCATCTGTTCTTCGCTGACGCCACTGCATCCAGCAAATCCCAGCATAACAACAAATAACAAGACAGCTAAACCGGATTTTAGAAGATCCTTCATTTGTTTCCTCCTTTATAAAATAATTATTTTGAGTTGAATCTAACGTTTCAATATAAAGATTTTTTATTATAAATGTAATTATTTTGGGTCGATTCCTCTAATTTTCAGATTAAACGGCGTTCCACAAAGCTTGTGAAACCATTGCCAGCCGTTATAATGTGGTCAAACACCTTTATATCGAAAATGTTTCCCGCTTCTACAATTTTTTTTGTAATCTGAATATCTTCCTTACTAGGTTCCAAATTGCCACTTGGATGGTTATGAATCAAAATAATATTTGCAGAATTACTCTCTATAGCTACTTTAAAAATCTCCCTCGGGTGTACTACACTTGAATTTAAATTTCCCATTGAAATTATTTCATATTTAATGATCTTATTGGCAGAGTTTAGGCAAACAACAAGAAATTTTTCCTTAACTTCATCACGTAAAAGGGGAATAAAAATCTCGGCTATATCACACGGTGAAGCAATTTTTTTATCCGAAAACCATTTTGACTGGGATTCAATTCTTCTATTTAATTCAAAAGCAGCAACCAAAGTAGCAGCTTTATCTTTCCCGATTCCAACTGATTTTGTTAATGATTCAACAGACTGAGCAGCTAATATTGATAGGTTTCCGTAGCTTTTTTTCAGTTCTTGCGCAACTTGCAGAACAGACTTTCCTTTAGTACCTGTTCTTAAAAGTATAGCAATCAATTCTGAATCACTTAGACTTTGTGTTCCCCTCAAAATAAGTTTCTCACGAGGGCGATCGTCCAGGGGTAAGTCTTTAACTTTGAGGATAGCAGAACTCCAAAAATATAATTAAACTCATATAATTTATTATAAAATGTAATCAAATTTTGAACAGAATTCAAAGTACGAAAATTGGAAATGGATATTTTACTTCTTATTGCAAATACCTATTTTACTCTGTGTCATTCCCACTCTATCGTTGACGGCGGTTTAGAGCTAACGTCGTAAACTACCCTATTAACACCCAGCACATTTTGTATAATTTTATTAGAGGCTTTTTCGAGCACGTTGTAAGGGAATTTATACCAGTCGGCAGTCATTCCGTCCGTTGACGTAACGGCCCTGAGCGCGATTACATTTTCGTAAGTACGCGCATCCCCCATAACACCCACTGACTGAACCGGCAACAGCACTGCAAATGCCTGCCAAATTTCGTTGTAAATTCCTGCGGATCTAATTTCATCAATGTAAATCTGATCTGCTTCCTGAAGCAGTATGACTTTATCTTTTGCTACGTCGCTTAAAATTCTTACTGCAAGTCCAGGGCCGGGAAAAGGATGTCGTTCAATAAATTCTTTTGGCATTTCAAGTTCGCGGCCAATTGCACGAACTTCATCTTTAAATAGTTCACGGAAAGGTTCTATTAATTTCAGATTCATTTTTTCAGGCAGCCCGCCAACATTGTGGTGCGTCTTTATGGTCGCGGATTTACCTTTTACAGAAACAGACTCAATCACGTCGGGGTAAAGCGTCCCTTGTACTAAGTATTCAATCCCTTCAAAGTTTTTTGCTTCATCTTCAAATACTTCTATAAAAGTATTGCCAATAATTTTACGTTTCTTTTCCGGATCGAATACATCTTTAAGTTTGCTTAAAAATTTATCTTCAGCATTTACGTGAATTATATCAATGTGATATTTGTCTCTGAACATTTTGATGATGTTTTCACTTTCGTTCTTTCTCATCAAACCGGTATCAACATGCACACAAATCAATTGATCACCGATAGCCTTGTGCATTAAAATTGCAGCCACGGAAGAATCAACCCCACCACTTAATGCACACAGTACTTTATTTGAGCCAACTTTACTTTTTATTTCATCGACGCTGAGTTTAATAAAGTTCTGCGGTGTCCATTCACCTTTACATTTACAGATATCAAAAATAAAATTGTTGATTATCTTTTTGCCTTCTTCTGTATGAGCAACCTCGGGATGGAACTGCACACCATAAATATTTTTCTCTTCATTTGAGATTACACAGTTGGGTGAGTTTTCTGATTCTGCATCAACTTTAAAGTTTTCCGGGAAATCTTTTATATAATCGCCATGGCTCATCCACACAACGGAATGATCTTTTACATCTTTCAACAGTTTTGATTCGTTATTAATTTTAAGATGCGCTTTGCCGTATTCTCTTTTCTCAGCAGGTTCGACTTTTCCGTTAAAAGCATTAGACACCAACTGCAGTCCGTAACAAATACCAAGCACGGGAACACCTAGTGAAAATATTTCATTTGATATTTTCGGTGAATCATCATCGTAAATGCTCATAGGTCCCCCGGAAAGAATTATACCTTTGGGCCTTAGTTGTTTTATCTTTTCCAAAGGGAAGCTATGCGGATGAATCTCAGAATAAACATTGCTCTCTCTAATTCTTCGTGCTATCAATTGCGTAAACTGTGATCCGAAATCCAATATCAAAACATTTTCGCTGTGTTCCATTTATAACCCTATTATTTAAAAAACAGAAAGCGAATTCATTCAACAAATTCGCTTTCGGAAAAACAGCATTCAAAAAACTAACTATCCACCGATTGAATTCTTGTAACCGTCTGCATCTAACAATGCTTCGATGTCAGCCATGTCTGAAATTTCAACTTTTATCAACCATCCTTTGCCGTATGCGTCTTCGTTTATTGACTGAGGTTCGTCTTCCAAGCCAGTATTAACTTCAATAACTTTTCCACTGCATGGCGCATATAAATCACTAACGGTTTTTACTGCTTCAATAGTACCGAAAGATTCGCCTTTTTCAATTTCGCTCAAATCAGGATCGATATCAACAAAAACTATATCACCTAATTCACCCTGAGCATAATCTGTAATTCCAATTGTTCCAACATTACCTTCAATTTTTATCCATTCATGATCACTTGTATATTTTAATTCAGCAGGTATGTTCATTTCCACCTCAAATTTTTATTTATTATTTAGTAATTGATCTATAAATGATGTATCGTAATCAGATTTTTTAAATTGCTCGTTATCTAAAACCATTTTATGAAACGGTATTGTAGTTTTAACACCTTCAATAGTAAATTCTTCAAAAGCCCTTTTGGATCTGATAATAGCGTGTTCCCTGTCTGTTCCCCAAACAATCATCTTGGCGATCAATGAATCATAAAATGGCGGGATTGAATAATCAGTGTAAATGTGTGAATCAATTCTTACTCCGAATCCGCCGGGGAAGTGTAGATATTCCAATCTGCCCGGAGAAGGTCGGAAACCGTTTTCAGAGTCTTCTGCATTAATTCTAAATTCAAAACTATGACCGTGCGGTTTCTGAGGAAGGTTTTCAACTTCGTGTCCCCCAGCAACAAGTATCTGCTGCTTGATTAAATCAAGTCCTTGAACAGCTTCCGTAACAGGATGTTCAACCTGAATTCTAGTATTCATTTCAATGAAATAGAAATTTTGATTTTTATCAACAAGAAATTCAACTGTACCCGCACCTTCATAGTTTATAGACTTTGCTCCGAGTACTGCAGCTTCACTCATTTGATTTCTTACTTCTTCAGAAATAATTGGTGAAGGCGCTTCTTCAATTAATTTTTGATGCCTTCTTTGAATTGAGCAATCTCTTTCACCGTATGAATAAACATTTCCGTTTTGATCGCCTACTATTTGTATTTCAACATGTCTGGGGTTTTCAATAAATTTTTCAAGATACAATCCGGCATCATTGAATGATGCTTCGGCTTCAGCACTTGCAATTTGAAATGCTTTTTCAAGCCCACTTTCATTGTAAACAATTCTCATTCCTTTACCGCCACCGCCGGATTTAGCCTTAAGCATAACTGGGTAACCGATTTCATCAGCGATCTTTTTAGCTTCGCTTACGTCTTCGACAACGCCGTCACTGCCCGGAACAACCGGAACACCGCAAGCTTTCATTGTTTCTTTGGCCAAAGCTTTGTCGCCCATTTTATTAATCATGTCAGCGGAAGGACCGATAAATTTTATGTTTGAGTCACTGCAAATTTCAGAGAAGCTTGGATTCTCAGCAAGGAATCCATATCCAGGGTGAACTGCATCTGCGCCGGTGATTTGTGCTGCAGACATGATGCTTGGTATTTTAAGGTAGCTATCACGACTGTTAGGAGGGCCTATGCACACTGCTTCATCGGCAAAGATAACATGTAAAGAATCACTGTCAGCTTCGGAATAGACAGCAACCGTTGGGATTCCAAGTTCTTTACAAGTTCTGATAACCCTTAATGCAATTTCACCGCGATTAGCTATGAGAATTTTTTTGAACAATATTAAACCTCAGTAAAAAGGGATTAACTTTTTTCTATTAAAAACAGCGGCTGGTTATATTCAACCGGGGTACCATTTTCAATTAAAATTTTAACAATCTTTCCTGATGCATCGCTTTCGATCTCGTTCATCAGCTTCATTGCTTCAACAATGCACAACACACCGCCTTCGGTTACCTGGTCGCCTACTTTGACATAAGGGTCAGCATCTGGTGCAGGAGCCCTGTAAAACGTGCCGACGATAGGCGATTTAACTTCATGCAAATTATTGCTCGAAGGTTTTTCTGCTTTGGGTTCTTCCTTAGTCTCAAGTGCTGTAGTTGTTTGCTGCGGTTGCGGAATAGATTGAATAACTTGAGGCTGAGGAGCTACTACTGCGTGGTTAACAGTATTTTTTGAAATGCTTATTTTAAGATCGCCTTCTTCAACTGCGAAATCAGAAATGTCGCTTGTCTCAACGATCTTTATTAATTTTTTAATTAAGTTTATGTCCATAGTCTTTAATTTGATTTTAATCTTTCAGCGTATTCCCCTTTACGGGTATCAACTTTTAATAAATCACCTTCATTAACAAATAAAGGTACTTGAATTTCCGCACCGGTCTCAAGCGTTGCCGGTTTCATTACGTTTGTTGCAGTATCACCTTTGAATCCGGGCTCTGTAGCTGTTACAGCAAGCTCAACGAAAATAGGAATTTCAACCGTTACTATTTGGTCGCTGTCATCGTGAAGTATTTCTATTCCTTCACCTTCTTTTAAGAATTTCGTTCCACTACCAAACATTTCATCCGCTACTGTTAATTGTTCATAGGTTTCGTTATCCATTAACACCAAGCCACCTGATTCACGATAAAGGTACTGGTATTTTTTTCTTTCAACTCTAACAACGTCTACTGATTCACCGGAACGGAAAGTGTTATCTAGCACTTTTCCGTTTTGAAGGTTTTTTAATCTTGTTCTAACAAAGGCACCGCCTTTACCGGGTTTTACATGCTGGAATTCAACAATAGAATAAAGGCCATTCTTAAATTTGATTATTAATCCGTTTCTAAAATCTGATGTATCTGCCAATCTTCTCCTTCAGCTATTTTTTAATATAAATAGGGTTAAAACTAAAAGCAAGAAGCAATTATTTCAGAGATAGTTCTCTAAACCGAGTTTCAATTTCTATAAATACCTATCAAGCTGAGTCGCTTCAGTTGATGTTTTGTAATCTTTTTTTATAACTTCGAACAACTCTTTAGCTTTTTCTGCTTTACCTATTTTTGAATAATTAATTCCTGCATTTAACAAGTAAGTAGGGTTGGATACGTTATTTTTATTTACTTGCGAAGCATCTTCAAAATAAGATGCTGCTTTTCCGAATTCATCTTTACTTTCGTAACAACCTGCTATACCTGCCAAAGCCGCAGCTTTATAAATATCGCTGCTGCCGGAAAAATCTTCGTAAAACCTTTTTGCATCGTCAATTCTACCCAAAAAGTAATAGCAGTTTGCAACAAATATTTTTGCGATTTCTGCCTGCTCTGTTCCACTGTATTTATCGGCAATATTAATGAATCCGATAATATTTGTTCCGGGTATTCCATCAATAGCTTCCTGGAAATTTTTCTCTTCATATAATTTAAAAACCCTAGACATCTCCGTATTAGCCTGAAGATTTTTTTCTTCTAAATTATTATAATACAACACCGTACCAATTATAATTACAGCAACAACCGCTAATCCTAAAAGAATCTTTGTTTGATGTTCATTATAAAAATCCAAAAACTGGTAATATGAGGTTACGAGCTTATCTTCCTGGATTTCTTTTTTGGTAATTTTTTTTTTCTTTGCTAACAACTTATACTCCCTAAAAATAATAATTGCAAAATTTCAGAACAATGAAAATAACAAAATTTACAAACCAATCCTAACATGATTTGAAAAAATCCAGGCCTTGTTTTCAAGGTAAACTTCCACCCTGTAAACACCAGGCTCATTGATAAAAAATTCAGCATCAATGTTCTCTACCTCGTCAATATAAACACCGTTTCTGATTAATTTTATGGTTCCGGTTATATTCGGCAGCAAAACTCTGAGCCTTAAATCCTTACATAAATCAAAGCTATCGCCCATTTGGTGAATTTTACCTTCACATTCTGCAAAAAATCTGAATCCCTTGGCATCTCCGTGATAATAATTTGAGACAAAACATTTGCCGCTTTTGAGAGAATCCAAAAGCAAGTTTTTTGATTTTGTCACCGCAGCCGGGTCATCGTTTTTTTCAATTTTATGGTCTGTTAAAATATGTGTTCTAACAGATTTAAATAATACTTTATATGGGAAAACTTCTACTTCAAAAAAGCCAAGCAAATTAATTTTGTGAGCGTGAGCGTCAACCCCGCCTATTCCTATTAATTTCCTTTTGAGATTTATTTCATCCCATTTTTTAAGTGTTTCTTTTGGCGGTGCTACAATTGATCGGAGCGGGTGAACGAAATAGTTATACTTATTATCTTCAGTTAACCCTTCCATCCATTCGGACATATGATTCCATATTTCAATTCCGTCGAAATCTTCTGATTCCCACTCCTGCCACGGAAAAGGTGGGTGCTCTTTCATTGAAGATCTTTTTTCATGCGGGTGGGCAATAATCCCCATTCCACCTGATTCTTTAACTTTTCTAGTATATTCTTTTGCCGGCAGCCTTGTAGAGAAAGCTTCGTCTATCCCGATTGCTAGAAGATGGTTCCTATTCTCTTTATCGTTTATTTCGCAGCCTACTATAAGCAGAGCATTTCCATACCACTTTTCGTATCCTTCCTTTTTAGCACGGATGGTATTGTGATCTGTTAAAACAATGTAATCCAAACCGACTTCATCTGCAAAGCTGCATATTTCTTCTACTGTTCCCGAGCCATCTGAAAAGACAGAGTGAATATGCAATGCTCCAACATATTCATACATTTTGCTGATCCCTAAACAATGAAGTTTTGAAAGGAATGTTGAAAACTAATATTTTCTAATTTTCCACTTCGAATAAAGTTGAATAATTAGTCGATTGCTGCTTAATCATGTCTGATAATTTAGTCATTAAAATATCGACTCTCTCGTCCTGCTCATCATCAAATTCTTCATAAGCTTCGTTACTTTCGAATATATAAACTTCTTCAAAGTTGTTCTTTTTATTTTTTGTTTCATAGATAGAATAACTTTCAAGTCCTTGTGCTTTTACAAGGTTTTTCAGTTCTCTGATAACGTCTAAATATTCTTCCCTTTTCTCCGGAATGATAGAATATTTAATAGAAAATATTACTTTACCCATTTTAGAATTTTCCTTTTTCTCTTTTTAAATTAAAACTTGTCCGCTAAAAATTTCTTCCACCTTCCCAGTGAGAGATAAATTTTCTATTTCATCTTTTGCATTTTCAAAATCTATTTTTAATTCATCTCCGCTTGTGGTATATACACCAACAGGCGGTTTAATCTCATTTCTATAGTATGCGATCAACGCGGCAGCAACTGCCCCTGTTCCGCATGATAATGTTTCTGCCTCAACACCTTTTTCAAAAGAACGCATATTAATCTTGTCTTCCATTACATCAACAATACAAACATTGGTTCCATCGGGCTGAAATTCTTTTAGCCACCTTATTTCTTTTCCGATAATCTCAAGTGGTACTTTTTCAACACTTGCGAAAGAAGAATTCAAATTCGTAGGCTCAGAAAGAACATTCTTGCTTTTTATAATCACATACGGCGATCCGGTATTAACAAATGAAGCAGTAATCATCTGCCCCAATGCTTTTACTTTGAAATCCAGCTTCAGCTTCGTTGGCTGCAGCAAATTGAGTTTTACAAGATTTTCATCAACCACTTCACCGGAATATTCAATCCCGTTATTATTGAATTTTGAGTACATATCTTTGAGCCTGTTCGATTGATGAGCATAATAAATTGCACATCTAGCTCCATTTCCGCAAAGCATCCCGGTCGATCCATCGGAGTTGTAGTAATCTAGTTCAAAATCATACTTATCAGAGTCATTAATTATTAAAACTCCATCTGCTCCGATACCTGTTCTTCTCGCACAGTTAGAAACAATATCAAAATTTGAAAGAACAAAATCATGATTAAGTTTTTTGTCAATGAGGATAAAATCGTTTCCTGTTCCACTGAATTTTGAGAAAAAAACTTTTTTCATGACTCTGAAAAATAAACTTATATGTGATGGTTTGCAATAACAAATAAAATGAATATTATTTCGGAAACTGATTTAAAAATGGAATTTGAAATTGGACGTTTTTTGAAGTAATTATAATTGATTGCTAATCTACGCTGCAAAAGTATCCGAGAAAGAAGATTTATTACTGTGAGTGAAATATGCTGTGCTCGATCTGGCAGATACAAAAACTCTATAACTGCTTCCCGGTTTATCTTTGGCAAACTATTGAATCACTAGAGTGGGATCTCTATTCCATTATCCAAATACTGCGTGAAACATTTAAGTTAAATCGCAAGCAATTTTTATTTACCGGCGGCCCATCTAAAGACAAATCAAGATTGCCGCCGTAATCAATAAGTTTAAGAATAATTTCAAACACTAAAAAAGATGATCATAGATTATAAAGGCAAACCGTCCAAAATGTTCTTTTCTTTAAGGTACAACAGCTTTGATTCATTTTGAGTTTGCACTTCTTTCTTTTTTGTTTTGCCATTTACCCAAGTTCAACTTCTACAACATGTTCTTTATCATCGTTTTGATATGTTATAAAATTACCTTCAATTTCTTTAGAATCAAGGAATACCTTCTTTGCACCTTTATTGATACCATCTTTGTTAACTACTTTTATTTTGTAATTAACACCTCTGAATTTGCGTGTTGCAGTAAAACCTTTCCAGTCTGATGGAATACAAGGATCAACAATGAAACCGTTATAGTCAGGTCGAATACCCAAAATATATTGTGAGATTGCAACAAAAGACCACGCTGCAGTTCCGGTGAGCCATGAGTTCTTACCTTCACCAGTTGTAGGAGCATCAATACCGGCTGTCATCTGGCTGTAAACATAAGGCTCAGCTTTGTAAATGTCTATCTGTTCTTCTTTTGTAGGCGGACAAATAGCTTTATAATATTTCATTGCCTGGTCGCCTCTCCCAAGTATCGTTTCCGCTATTTGAATCCATGTATTATTATGAGTGAATATGCCTGCGTTTTCTTTATACCCTGGAGGATATGAACTTACTTCGCCTAAATGAACATGATATTTATGAAATGGTGGTTGTTGTAGCACTACACCGTTTGGTGTTGATAAATATCTTCTTACGCTGTCCAAGGCTAATTCGGCAAAACCGTTTTCCAATCCGACTCCGCCTAAAACACACCAGCCCTGGCTTTCGATAAATATTTTACCTTCCTCATTTTCTTTTGAGCCAAGTTTATTACTGTATGAATCGTAAGCACGCAGAAACCAGTCGCCGTCCCATCCATGAGCATAAATTACTTTCTTCATTTCTCTGATATGAGAAAGATATTGTTCAGCTTCATCACCTTTATCTATGAATTTTAATATGCCGGCCATTTCATCACAAGCTTTGCAGAATAACCCTGCTATCATTACAGATTCTGCCACCCTGTCGTTTTCAATATGTCCGGCTAACTGAAAACTTTCGCCTGGCTCGGTTGAGAAACAATTCAGGTTCAGGCAATCATTCCAATCCGCATGACCAATTAATGGCAGCCCATGTGGACCCCTGTTGTCAAGAGTGTATTTAATACTAATACGACAATGGTCCAGCAGAGTTGCTTCAGAATTTT
>CAJHYN010000129.1_pt1 | contig 28390 bp, 27 predicted proteins | sample 9198641 | NCBI WGS metagenome assembly CAJHYN01 (sample SAMEA7708370, study PRJEB35096) | sediment metagenome | biome: marine neritic benthic zone biome [ENVO:01000025]; feature: sediment [ENVO:00002007]; material: shallow marine sediment [ENVO:03000034] sea grass bed [ENVO_01000059] ... | reverse complement strand
ATATTTTGTATGATTTTCGCATATTTGGTCTTAATATTAAAATCAAACTTATGCGAAAAATTTTTATTTGTTTCTTTCTGTTAAGTTCTTTGAATTTTAGTAAAGATAAATCTTATTTGGCTTTTTCCACCGGCCTTTTCGATTTTATACATAATGAACCCGGATCTTTTGAATTCACTTTCGAATATAGGCAAATGAATGAAGGATGGTTTTTTCAGCCTTTCGGTGGGTTGATGGTCAATACTGATTTTGGGTCATTCTTCTTTGGAGGATTTGCAACAATTTTAGAGTTGACTGATAGGTTGGAATTTGCATCTTTCTTTTCCCCGGGTATATATCTAAGAGGAAATAGTAAAGAACTTGGTTTTGTTGTTGAATACAAAAGCAAATGGGAACTGTCTTATTTATTGGATAATAACATGAAAATTGCTTTTAGCGGAGGCCACATTTCAAACGGTTTTGGTACGTTAAATCCCGGTGCAGAAAGTTTAAATATTACCATTATTATTCCGATAGAAAAATTTTAAGAGGCTGTAACTAAAATGAAATTTGCCAAATACAATAACTTTTTTTTGATTTTTATTGTGCTGCTCCTTTTTGCATCTTTTAGCCTTGTATCGAGAAATATAAGTTCTCAAAGTGATTTCCCTCAAGAAAATAAAATAACAGCTCCAAAAATACCGAATGAGGCTTTCTTTGCCGGAGAGAGATTACCGCTGGAGAATTTTGAAGTTAGAGAAAGATTAGATAGGGAATTAATTATTAATACTTACTGGCATTCGAGTATGCTTTTATATCTTAAAAGAGCTAACAGGTGGTTCCCGTTGATCGAGCCTATACTTGAAAAGCATAATATTCCTGATGATTTTAAATACTTATGCGTAATTGAAAGCAACTTGTCAAACGCAGTTTCACCAAAAGGAGCAACAGGATTTTGGCAGTTCATGAAAGCTACGGGGAAGAAATACGATCTCGAAATAAATGGACAGGTAGATGAAAGATATAATGTTGAAGAAGCAACTAAAGCAGCTTGTAAATATTTAAAGGACCTGTATAACAAATTTGGAAGCTGGACATTGGCTGCCGCAGCTTACAATATGGGGGAAAACGGACTTGCTAAACAAATTGATAGACAAAAATCGGATAATTACTATTACATAGTTTTAAACCAAGAAACATCGAGATACATATTTAGAATAGTAGCTGCGAAAATGTTGTTTAATAATCCCAAAAAGTTTGGGTTTGATCTTTCCGCTGAAGATTTATACCCTGAATTAAAATACAGAGAAGTTTATGTAGAATCTTCAATTCAGCATTGGGCTGATTTTGCCGAGAGGTACGGGATAAATTATAAAATCTTAAAGACTTTTAACCCATGGCTTCGTGAAAATAAACTCACCAATAAATCCGGGAAAAGATACACGTTAAAAATTCCTGTTGGGAGGGGTGTTGAATAAGTCTATAGCTACTGGATATATGTAAAAAATTATTAATTTGCCTGTAATATTTGATATAAATATTAAGATGCCTCAAAATAAATTAAATCACCTGTGATAACTTTAATAGTACCTTTGCGTCTAAGAAATTAAATGGCTCAAAACCGTAAAGATTTGTGAAAAAGATAATAGATTATATTGATCTGGAAATGTTGATGTGGGTTTCCGCATTGCTTTTTTTATTGTTTATTGATCCCAATAAAGAACAGATTTTTTCTTTATGTCTATTTCACAACCTTGGAATTGATTTTTGTCTCGGGTGTGGAATAGGAAGATCGATTTCTTTTTTATATCATGGTGATATAATTAATTCATTTAATATGCATCCTTTGGGAGTTTTTGCTTTTTTTACAATACTATATAGAATTGTAACTTTACAGATAAGCTTGTTAAAAAATAATAAAATAAAACCGAGGTAAAACATGGCTGCTAAGGTATTGGAATTATTGCCCGAAATTATTGGTGAAGAGCAAATGTTTATTGAAAATATTTTGAGAAACATGGACGACAAAGAAGCTGTGCAATTTGCTAATGTTTACAGGATAAGGAGAAAAGATCCCCAAACAATATTGCTGCTAACACTTGTAGGTTTTTTGGGAATTGCCGGAATTCAAAGATTTATTGTAGACCAAATAGGCCTTGGAATATTATACCTGTTAACGTGCGGGTTATGTTTTATAGGCACTATAATCGATTTGGTTAATTATAAAAAAATTGCATTTGAATATAATCAAGTGCAGGCACAGCAAATAGCTGCATTAGTAAAATCTCCTTCAAGTTAAATTTTTTATTTGTGATAAATAAAAATTTTCATAGATTTCGTATTAGAGCAGTTAGTTTTAGCAATACCAATCATAAAGTATTTGTTAGTACCCTGCTCATTAGTTTTTTATAATTATTAAAGGAGCTTTTTTGATGGCAGAGCGTACAACAGGTACTGTCAAATGGTTCAACTCAACAAAGGGTTTTGGATTCCTTCAAGTAGAGGGTAACAAAGACGTATTCGTTCATTATTCTTCAATTCAAGGTGAAGGATACCGTTCATTAGAAGAAGGACAAAAAGTTGAATTTACAATGGGTGAAGGGGAAAAAGGCCCTGTTGCCCAGGAAGTCGTTTTAATCGACTAAGTTCAAATTTTTTGAGAGTTGGGCTTATTGTCCAACTTTCAATATATCCCTTAGAATTGGTTTTAATCCTGCAAAGAAAAATTCAACAGATATTACCATAACTATCAGTCCCATAATTCTAATCAGGACTTTGTTCCCGTTTTCTCCCAGGGTCTGTATAATTTTTCTTCCGCTAAGCAGGAAAACTAATACCGTAAGCATTATAATCAAAATGCAGCCGAATATTATTACCTTTTGAAGCATGGTTATTGCATCATTGTAAAGTACTATCACAACAGTCATTGCACCAGGTCCGCAAATAACTGGTATACCTAACGGAGTTATTGCAATATCATGAGCATAATCAGTTATCTTCTCTTCTGATTCTTTTGTTCTAAGTGTTCTTGCTTGAAGCAGGTCATAGCCCACCATGAAAAGAATCACGCCGCCTACTATCCTTAGACTGTCTACTGAGATTCCGAAAAAGTCAAAAATAAAATTCCCGAACAAAGCAAAAAATACTAATGTAAGCGTTGCTGTAAAAACAGCTTTATATGCTACAAGCTTTGACTCTTTTGGAGTTAGATTATTCGTGAGAGAATTATAAACAGGGATAACTCCTAAGGGGTTTAGCATTGTGAATAAAGAAGTGAAAACTAAAAGCGCAAAATCATAAATTTCGATCAAGCCTGCCTCACTTTATTAATTCGAAATATTTTTTTTGAATTACCTCCCAAGCTTTTTTAACATGTCTTTCTTCAGTTCTCAAACTTGAAACCACATAACGTATTGTAAATTTATTATTCAATTTTGTATGAGAGATATAAAGCTCACCTGTACTATTAATCTCGGTCATAAGTTTTTCGTTAAATGAATTTAACTGTTCTTCATTTTGGTTTGGTGGTGCAGCCCTAAAGCAGACAGTACTCAATGGAACAGGAGCAAGCTTTTCAAAATGTTTGGATTCGTCAATATATTGCTCAAAAAGTTTACCAAGTCTTAAATGCTCTCTAATTATTTCCTGTAATTTCTCTACTCCGAAATATCTTATTACAAACCATAGCTTTAATGAACGGAATCTTCTACCAAGCTGTATCCCGTAATCCATGTAGTTTATTACACTATTATCCTGTTCGGTTTTTAGGTATTCTGCAACATGGCTGAATGCCCTTTTTAATATTTGCGGGTGCTTTGTATAAAAGGCGCTTACATCAATTGGGCAGAACATCCATTTATGTGGATTAACAACAAACGAATCGGCTAATTCAATTCCATTTAATATACTTCTTTTCTCCTGCAGCATAGCTGCTATTGCCCCATGAGCTCCGTCAATATGCAGCCAAATTTTATATTTATTACAAATCTCTGCAATTTCTTTTATTGGATCTATTGCAGTAGTTGATGTAGTTCCCACTGTTGCAGTAACAAAGAAAGGGAGCCATTCATTTTGCATATCTTCGTTAATAGCTTCTTCCAATTTTTTCGGGATCATTTCATGATTTTCGTTTACTTCAATTTTTCTGATTCCTTCCAAACCAACTCCGAGAATAATAGCTGCTTTGTCGATTGAAGAATGACCATGTTCAGAAGTGTAAATTCTCAATCTCTTTAAATCGGTTCTTCCGGCTGTACCTTTGATTCTTATCTTACCGCCATAAATATTTTCTCTTGCCGCTACCATTGCTTGCAATGTTGAACTTGATCCACCGTCATAAATTATTCCGAAATAATTTTGGGGTAACCCAAGTATTTGTTTTAGCCAGTTTAAAGTTACTTCTTCAAGCTCAGTAGCTGATGGACAAGATTTCCAGAGCATTCCGTTAATATTAAACGCAGCACTTAACAGTTCTGCCATTATTCCAGGACCGCTGCCTGTAGAATTAAAATATGCGTTAAAGTTCGGGTGATTCCAGTGTGTCATTCCCGGCATAATTATCTTGTCGATATCTTTAAATACGCTTGATAAATCTTCGCTCTTTTGCGGCGGAGCAAAGTCAAGTTTGTCTTTTACTTCACCAGGATTAATACTTGGCAGAACTGGAAACGATTCGATATCTTTTAAGTAGCTTGCTATCCAATCAATAAGTTCATAACCGTTTTTCTTAAATTCATCGTAATTCATATCTTGAGTTTTGTTTTGGAATTCAGTCATTCTTTAAGCCATTTGTTTGTTGAAGATGGTTTATCAACTTGTTTCTTATTATTGCTACCAATAATAATCAATCATATTCAGAATTGAAATTGATAACCTGGAAATTGAAATAGAAATGATTTTTATTTAGCAGGCTCATTTCTTATTTTTGCATTTCATTTAAACTAATTGAAGCAGATATGAGATTATCAAAGAATTTTGTTCCTACTCTTAAAGAAGTACCTGCTGATGCAGTGATCATAAGCCACATTTTAATGATCAGAACCGGAATGGTTAGACAGCTTTCTGCCGGGATTTATTCTTTTCTTCCTCTTGGCTATAAAGTTTTGCAAAAAGTTGTAGAAATTGTCCGTGAAGAAATGAATGCAATCGGCGGACAGGAATTTCACTTGCCTGCTCTTAACCCGAAAGAGATTTGGGAACAAACCGGGAGAGTTGAAGCATTTGGCGATGTACTTTTTCACATAAAAGATAGAGATTATGTTTTAGCACCGACCCATGAAGAAATCATTGCTTATCATGCCAAAGGTGCAGTAAGATCCTATAAAGATATGCCTCAGATTTGGTACCAGATTCAAACTAAATATAGATACGAAGCAAGGCCTAGAAGCGGTGTAATTCGCGGAAGACAATTTTTAATGAAAGATGCTTATACTCTTGATGCAACTCAAGAAGGATTAGATGAAGGCTATGATAAACATGATAACGCTTACAGAAAGATTTTTGACAGATGCGGGTTAAAATATTTTATAGTTGGTGCTGCAAGTGGAGCAATGGGTGGAAGCAAGTCTGAAGAGTTTATGGTTAAGTCCGAAGCCGGTGAAGACAATATTGCATATTGTGAAGCAACAGGTTATGCAGCAAACGTTGAAGTAGCGCAGTCAAATCCTGAACCAATAAAATGGAAAGAAGAAGAAAAAGAAGTTTATGATATTCATACGCCGGACGTAAAGTCAATTGATGAGCTTTGTAAATTTTTGAAGATAGATGAAATAGAAACTGCGAAGTCTAGAATTTATATTCATAATGAAGAAGCACCTGTACTTGTTTTAATGCTTGGTAATGAAGAGGTAAATGAAGAAAAACTCGTTAAAGCTTTGGGCGGTAAAGTTCGTCCTGCACATGAAGAAGAACTAAGAGATATTTCCGGTGCAGATGCCGGTTCAATCGGTCCAATAGGATTTCAGCATAAGATCATCGCCGACCTAAGATTGAAAGGCGGGAAAAATTTATACAGCGGAGCAAACAAAAATGACTATCACGTTGGCGGAATAGATTTAGAAAGAGATGTTCCGGAATTAGAATATTATGATTTGCGTTTTGTAAAGTCAGGCGAAAAAACTATTGAGAACAAAGGAACACTTGATGTTTTTAAAGCGATTGAGCTTGGACATATTTTCAAACTTGGCACGAAATATTCCGAAGCTTTAGGTGTTAATTTCACAGACGAAGACGGTGAAGAAAAGCCAATAATAATGGGTAGTTACGGAATCGGAATTGAAAGAATACTTGCATGTTATATTGAACAAAACCATGATGAAAACGGAATTATTTGGGGAACACATTTAGCACCTTACCACATTCACTTAATGGGATTGAATCTTAAGAAAGAAGAGTTAAATAAAAAGTGCGAAGAGATTTTTGAAACTTTGCAAAGCTTTGGCTACGACGTTCTTTATGATGATAGAATAGAAGCTACTGCTGGGATTAAATTTAACGATGCTGATCTTTTGGGAATGCCGGTTCAAGTTATAGCAGGTGAAAGAAACCTAAAAGAAAATAGAGTAGAAATAAAACTAAGAAGAAGTGGAGAAAGGTTTATAGTTGGACTCAACGAATTAGAAGAGAAACTTTCAGAAATCTTTTCGTAAATGAATGCAAAATTATATCTTGTTTCAACACCGATCGGGAACAGTGAGGACATAACTTTAAGAGCTTTAAAAGTTCTCCGGTCGGTTGATTTTATAATCTGCGAAGAATATAAACAAGCCCGCCGTTTTTTATCACAACATCAAATCGAAAAAGAATTAATTTCACTTAACGAGCATAACGAACAAGAATCTGTAAAAGAGATTCTTCCTTTGCTTGAATCCGGAAAACAAGCTGCATTAATCTCTGACGGGGGAACGCCATTGTTTTCAGACCCCGGCCATATTTTGGTTGAAGAATGCATAATAAACAAAATAGAAATTGTGCCTGTGCCTGGTGTTAGTTCTCTTCTTCCTGCATTAACAGTGAGCGGACTCGATATCGAAAAATTTTACTATTATGGTTGGCTATCTCCTAAGAAAGACCAAAGACGAAAAGAACTTCTTGATTTAAAGCGAAGGAAAGATTTGATTGTTCTGCTGGACACACCGTACCGTTTGATTAGGTTGCTTGAAGATATTCTAAAACATTTCGGTTCAAATCAACATATTGTTTTGGCATATAAAATTACAATGGAAGGGGAAAAATATTATCGTGGAAATGTTGGCAAAATTTTAAGAATTTGCTTGGAAAAGAAACTGAAAGGCGAGTTTGTTCTACTGTTAGACAATAGATGAGATTTTTGACGAAATTAATGTTAATTTAAAACAAAGATAATAATCGTTTAAATCTGATTTGAACTACAGATAATAGAATTTTGTTTTATAATAAATTTTTAAAAGGAGAAAATGATGTTAATAGTACAAGATGTTGATTTGACTCCGAATCCTCAGGCATTAAAATTTGTTTTGAATGAAAGATTGCTCAAAAGAGAAACAAGAAATTATCCTGACCAAGTATCTGCTGAAAATGATCCTTTAGCAAAAGGTGTTTTCGAAATTGACGGCGTTGTTTCTGTTTTTTACATGGATCGTTTTATTACAATAGAAAAAAAACCTGAAATTAGCTGGGGACAAATTCAAAAAGGTTTCATAAACTTTTTGAGAAATTTTGACAAAGCTACAATTCCTGAAGAACAGGAATTACCCCAAATGAACTCGGAAGAAGAAACAGCCATGCTCAAACAAATAAATGATATTCTTGATCAGCGAGTAAGGCCTGCTTTAGCTGGAGACGGCGGTGGTTTAGAAGTTGTTGGATTAGACGGCTTAACACTCTGCATTAAATACCAAGGTGCTTGCGGAAGTTGTCCGAGTTCGATCAGAGGTACCTTAGTAGCAATTGAAAATTTATTAAAGAGAGAAGTCAATCCTTCCTTGGAAGTCATTTCAGCTTAGGAATCCAATTAGAAAAAAATCCCGAAATCTTTAAGATTTCGGGATTTTAAGAGGCTCGGCGTGTTAATTCTACTTGTAAGACAGGCAGTTTGCTTCATCTGTGTTAGCATTAACAACTATTTCACTACCAATATCTGTTCTGATATGCCATTCGGGATTTGTGCTTAAAGGCGATAAAACCCAGTACAAACCCAATCCAACGAAAGCTCCGCCACAATCTAATTGCTGCATTTTTTCAATTGCTTGCTGGAATTTAACTTCATAATTATTAATTACTCTAATTCCGAGCGGACATTCAATTGGTTCTGGATAGGACATTCCGATTAATGGTGGCTGCGCTGCATAATACTTATAGCAGGTTCCCACATCATCTTTTACGATATAATCCCATCCTAACACATCTTCGGGAGTTCTGCCTATCCCGTTTTTAATTCTTGCTGTTTTTGATAGTAAATGAAAATTGCCGGTAATTCCCATTTTTTGGGCTGATTCTGATAAAGCTTGATGATCTTCCATTTAAACCTCCGTTATTTATGTTTTAAAATCAGCAAAGGAAAGAACAATTCTAACAGAGTAAAATTATGATTAAGAAGGATTATTTGAAGAGTATATGAAAAATTGGAATATTTGAAATTAACTCAATTTTAAATATTAATCAAATATATGTGAAGAAGATCATGAAATTTTAAAATACTTCAGCCAATTCAATATGTTTTTCATGAAAAATTCTATCTAATTCGTCTTCGAAGAAGAATTTTTCATCTCCGAATGCTGGTGTTAATTGGTCAAGCCAGGTAGAAGTTTCATCATATTTTGCAAAGAAAGGCTTTTTGACCCATTCGGGATTCCTTCCTTGTAAAAAGTTTAATATAAATAGCTTTTCACCGTTAATCTCAGTAATTCCTTCAACAGTAACTTTCCCGGGCATTGCAGACATTGAGGGACCTTTCACGGTTCTTCCAAGACCGGAAACTTGAATATAGGCTCCTCTGAAAATTTCAAATGCTTTTGATAGCGGTATTGCAAAATATCTTTTTGCACCTGTATCTCTTTCTACAAAAAAGTAATAAGGAATGCAACCTAAATTAACCTGTTCTTTCCACATTCTAGCCCAAATATCACTATCATCATTTACATGTTTTACAAGGGGTGATTGAGTCCTAATTTCAGCCCCTGTATTTCTAATACGCTTAATAGCTTCCTGTGCAACTTCAGTAGAAAGTTCTACCCAGTGATTGTAATGCCCCATTATTGCAAGGTGTTTTCCTGAGCTTACAATTTTTTCAAACAATTCAATAACTCCGTCTGCATCTTTATCTGTAACATATTTATAAGGCCAATAAGCAACTGATTTGGTTCCTATTCTAATATGTTTTATGTGTTCAAATTCAGGCTCCAACAGAGGCTCAATATATAATTTTAACTTTTGAAGAGTCATTACCATTGGGTCACCACCGGTAAATAGCACGTCAGTAATTTGCTTGTTATTCATCAAATATTTTTGAAACCTTTTCGATTCATCAGTAGCAAACTTTAGGTCATTCATCCCAACGAATTGAGCCCACCTAAAACAGAAAGTACAGTAAGCGTGGCATGTTTGTCCGCTTGAAGGGAAAACCAAACATGTTTCACGGTATTTATGCTGAACTCCTCTAACAGGTTCTTCATCCAATAAGGGTACATTCGCCGTCATTTGTCCGGCAGGATGAGGGTTCAGTTCATACCTAATTTCATTTGCGATTTTTTTGATTTCATCGTGGTGCAATTCTTGTTTTAAAGTATCGGCCATTTTGTTAAAATGATCGTCTGAGATCATGCCTTTCTGCATGAAAGTAAGCTGAAAAATAGGGTCATCGGGTACTTTTGCCCAATCAATTAAATCTTCAATAAGATAATTGTTCGTTCTAAAAGGAAGAATATGAGCTGTAACTTTAATTTCAAATCTTTCCGATTCGGATAAACTTTGTAGTTGAGGAATTTTATCAATATCCTTTAAACCGTAGAAATGCATTTTTCTTTCTTTAATCATTATTTATCCTTTCTCGTCAATCAAGTCATTTGCATAATTAATTATAACTAATAATGCGTGACGTATTAAAGTTATTATTTTTGATTGTGTAGCCTATTGATTGCAGCATAAAACTACGCAGCAATTACAAAATAACAAATTTATTGTATTAATCAAGTACGGGGAGGTAATTTAATAGAATCTTAAAAATTTTAATTATTTTAGTGTTGTAACCTTGTTGATATCGTCTAGTTTAATATATCTTTCTTGAAATTTGTATGCACCTTTATTGCCTTTAACAGTTTTTACAAATTTAACGGTTACACCAGAATCTTTTTTCTTACCTTTTACTTTATCGCCAAATGATTGCTGTTTAGCCATTTCAAAAACTCCTTTATTTTAGCTTACAAACATACTTAATTTTCTCAAAAAACAAAAATAAATTAAACGAAGAAATTAACCTGATAATTTTGATATTAAATAAAATCTAATAATCTAATGTGAGAATTTTTATTAAATTTATACACTCCATTAAATCAAATTTGAGCTATCTTAATGAAATTAAAACCATTGGGCAAAACAGGATTAAATTCGTCAGTATGCGGTTTTGGTACTTACAGAATACAAGATAATGAGCAGCATATACTTTCGCTCGAGAAGGCGCTTAAAAACGGTGTCAATTTAATTGATACTTCAACTAACTATTCCGATGGCGAAAGCGAGACTACGGTTGGAAAAGTTTTGCAAAAACTTATAAATGAAGGTTCACTTAAACGCGAAGATGTCATTGTAGTATCTAAAGCGGGGTATATACAGGGGCAAAATCTTAACATTATTGTTCAAAAAGAACAAATGGGGATGGGATACAAAGGTATTGTAAAATGCAGCGAAGAAATGTGGCATTGTTTTGATCCTGAATTTATTAAAGATCAGATAAGTGTTTCACTTAAAAGAACAGGGCAAGAATATATTGATGTTTATTTGGTGCATAACCCGGAGTATTTTTTGATTTATGCTCATATTGACGACTTGGATGAACTAAGAAATTTATATTACAAAAGATTAGAGCTGGCTTTTGAGCAGCTGGAAAAGGAAGTTCAGAACGGCAGAATTAAATTTTATGGAGTGTCTTCAAATACTTTCGGATTAAACCCACATGCAAAAGAATTTACTTCACTGGAGAAGTTAATTGAGATAGCAAATTTAATTTCTCCGGATAACCATTTTGCAGTTATCCAATCTCCATTGAATTTAGTTGAGAAAGGAGCAGCATCTATTAAAAATCAGCAAAATAATACTTTGACTGTACTTGAGCTGGCTGAAAAATCCAATATAGGTGTATTGACGAACAGGCCGCTAAATGCAGTAGCTGAAAATAGTTTGTTTAAGCTAAGCGAAATTGAATGCAAATATGATGTAAACGAACATGAACTAAAAGAATATATGCAGCAGCTCATGGAGCTGGAAAAATATATTCGTGAGAAAGTTTTGAGAAAATTAAAAAAACAAGACTACGATCCAATGGTAGAATGTTTGTCAATCGGCGAGGATTTGTTGAAAAGTTTCGGCACTTATCAAAATTTGGAAAGCCTAGGTTTTGATAGGGACAGGCTATTTGTTGTGAGGATGAAATTTGCTATTCGAAGACTGCATGAACTTTTAAAATTAAAAGACGAAGCAAAAGAGAACCTAAAGAAATATGATGAGGCTATTATTCAGCTATTTGAATTGTACGAGAGTTTTATAGCAACAGGAATTAACGAAATAAGAAGACCAATAATTGAGCAAATAAATAAATATTTATCTGAGAAAGCAATTGATCTTTCTTTATCTCAGAAAGCAGTTTTGGCAAATATCTCTCTCAAGCAGGTGTCGTGCTGTTTGGTTGGAATGAGAGCAGAAAAATACGTTGATGAAGTACTGGATATTGTTGAGTTTGATAAAGAAGAAAAAATAATCGATTTTTATACGGGTAATACCGATTCTAATTTGGTGCACAATTAATAATTTCTAATTGGATATCAGAATAGTGGAATACATACTTCGTAATCGGCCACCTCTGTATTTCCTTTCCAATATTCCAAATTAAAGCGCGATACTTCTATAATTTTAAATCCAGTTCTACTTTCAGATTCTACTCTCATAATAAATATTACATTAGAAAAAGATCGCCAATCGTGTATTATTCCACCATCTTTACTAAAAGGATTTTGTCCCAAGAGGACTTGCGCGTTTTCATCAGTCTCAAATTCTAAATCAGGAACATCATCAAAGTATTTTGGATATGCTGCATTATTTGTTTGACTATTCAGAGAACTTTGATAAATGTGAACAGCAGAATTTCTGAGTAGTTTTCCATCTTTATCTTTAATCTTAAATCTATTCTCTATAGGCAAATCATTCATAAATATGTTGCTGTTTTCAGACCCATTATAGTTGCCAACAGTTGCCCTACGGCCTTTGATTAAATTCATTGCGACAGCACTATATCTATCCATCCATCTCCATTGAGTATGCATAAGCCCTTTTTCTAAAGTTTCGTGCAAAATAATAACTTGTCCTTCAGGAAAACGCTGGGTACCTTGTGAAGGTAAATATTTTGTTCCGGCAATTAATTGACCATCGTGTTTTATATCAACAAACGAGAAACCGCTTCCGTGAAATAAATCAAAGCCGTAGACATCTGCCAAATATCTAGCATGTCCTAATTCATGTTGAAGAAATCCAGAAAAATAAAATTGATTATTAAAATCCAACGACGTATGATTAGAGTATGTGCCAAAATTTAAAAACTCCGAAGGAAAACCCCATTGAAGATCAACGGTTCTGTCATTAAAATTTGGTATTGCTTGTCTAGGATCAAAACCCGCTTCTCCGGGTGGCTGAACAAGAGGCAAATTGTCATCTGACACTATGGTTATTTCATCTATTCTTATTCTATCTAAAACACCATTAGGCGTTTCTTCATAAATAGCATCTTTAAATAATTCATTATAAAATCTGATTTGCCTTTGCGCCCAACCTTCAAAAGAGTTTGACCCAATCCCTAATTTATGCTGATTTTCGTGAAAGTATTTGTATAGACTTTGTTCAATGTATAAACCTAATGAAATAGCATCAGTAAAAATTGCAAGTTTGTTATTAACTGTATTATCTGTATCAATGTAAAAAACTAATTCACGACGATTAAATTCCCAATTCCAGTTATAATCAATTGTGGCAAAAACACCAGGATTTAAATCTATTCTACCCGAATCTACTATTGATCCATCCAATATCCATTTGTACCCAATATTATTTTTAACAGAATCCGACCAGTTCTTAATATGTGCTTGCCACGTAACTGTTTGTCCTGATGCAGGCCAACCTTCGATCTCCGGATTGTTACTATCCCAAGCATATCCAATTTTGGGGAGTCTACTAATCCACCCTATTGTTATATCGTTTGATTCTATCATTGGATCTGGATCATTTCCAACACTAGCGGGATAACTGAATGTCAAATCTAAGCATGGCTCTATTATTACAGAATCCGTACCCTGGTCAGGTTCTTCATCCGGCGGGTTGGTTATTACACTTTCTTTTCCATTATCACAACTATTTGAAATAAGTAGTAAAAAGATTAAAAAAATAGTAATCAGAAAAATGTTAGATTTCATTATGCTAGTCCTTTACTAGTATAAAATATAAAAAACTGAATAGAAGTGATTTCAAGAGATATACAAAGAAAATAATTATTATGCTCTTTTATAGCAAAGGAATAATATTTCAACTTAAGCAATTTTGTTATCAAAGTTTAAGAGGATTGAGGGATTCTTAATATCATTTAGTTGGGCAGAGAAAAAAGTGCATGCTTAGACAAGTTCTACAAAGGATGCATCTACAATTCCTTTAAGTGTTTCAGGATTGATTATTACCTGAATCCCTCTTTTTCCAGCACTTATTGATATAGTGTCAAATAAATTAGCTGATTCTTCAATAAATGTAGGGTAGCTTTTTTTCATCCCTATTGGTGAACATCCGCCGTGAACATAGCCTGTTAATGGAAGCAGTTCTTTCAACTTAATCATTTCTATTTTTTTCGAGCCTGTTGCTTGAGATGCCTTCTTCAAATCAAGTTCGTAATTGCCTGGTATGCAGAAAACAGAGAGTTCGTTTTTGTTCGATCTCGCCACAAGAGTTTTAAATACTCTCTCATTTTCAAAATTGATTTTCTTTGCAACTGAAACAGCATCTAATTCATCTTCATCGTAATCATATTCTACCAAAGAATATTCGATTTTTAATTTATCTAATATCCTGATGGCGTTTGTTTTGGTCATTTGAGTTTTATTAAGGCTAGTATTATTATTAAATAAAGTTACAATCTTTGAAAAGACTGAGACGCTATGTATAGCGTCTCTACAATTATTTAACCAATATTCATGAAAATTAAATCTGCTAAAATTCTGCCGCCTTCTTCAAGAAAAGGATCATCAAGTTTTGATTCCTGGGTTTCGACTTCTTTTTTATTTACAACTTTAAAGTCAGTTCTTTTCTGCCTTAGTTCTTCTCTTTTCTCTCTGCGTTCTTCAAGTTTTTCTTTTTCTTCTTTTCTTTCACTTAATCTTAAAGAGAATGATTTCTTTTCACGCCTTTCACGATATTCTTCAATTTCATCTAAAAGATAGTGGAAATCAGGATTACGACGAATCCTGAAAGAATGTTTAGTCAACATTTCAGGGATTATTTGTGATATATCATAGTACTTATAAAACTTAGCGGAATTTATTTTATCCCATTCCAAAGCTGTTGGTTTGGCACTTTCCCCGTATTCGCTTGAATGAATTTCTGTTGGAAAAATTATATCCGGGATAACTCCCATTCTTTGAGTACTGCTGCCGGTTACCCTATAGTATTTTGCTATAGTTAATTTTAATTGTCCTAATTTTTCATTTTTAATAGGAACAAATCTATTCAAGTCTATTAAGTTTTGTACAGTGCCTTTACCAAAAGTTCTTTCGCCAATTATAACCCCCCTGCCGTAATCTTGAATTGCGCCGCTGAATATCTCTGATGCAGAAGCACTATTCCTGTTAACCATAACAGCCACGGGTCCGTCGTATACAATTGCCGGATCAACATCTTCGCCAACTTCCACTGAGCCATTTGAATTACGAACCTGAACTACGGGGCCGTACTTAATAAATAACCCAGTCAGGTCTATTGCTTCCTGCAATGAACCGCCACCATTATTTCTTAAATCAACAATAACGCCGTCAACATTCTCTTTCTTCAATTCTTGTAAAATGTTTCTTACATCTCTCGTAGTACTTTTAAAGTCTTTGTCTCCTCTGGATCTGGCTTCAAAATCACTATAGAATGCAGGAACCTTTACAACTCCAAGTTTAAAGTTTACCCCTTTTTCATTGATGTTGATTATTTCTTTTTGAGCTGATTGTTCTTCTAATTTTACTTTATCTCTTATAATTCTAATTTCGTCAGTAGGCATATCAGGTGTATCGCCAGCTCTCAAAATTTTGAGCCTTACTAATGTGCCTTTTTTCCCTCTGATTAATTGAACAACATCATCAACGCGCCAGCCTACAACATCAGTCATTTCACCGTCTTCACCCTGGGCTACACCGACAATTCGATCATTGTCATGCAGTTGGCCGGTTTTAAAGGCAGGTCCACCTGGGATTACCTTTGCAACTTTGGTGAATTCATTTTCAGGTGTTAGTTGAGCACCAATTCCTTCAAGCGAAAGACTCATATTTATTTTAAAATCTTCAGAAGTTTTTGGAGAAAAATAGCTTGTATGCGGATCAATAGCTTCTGAGAAGGAATTTAGGTAAAGCTGAAATACATCTTCGGCTTTATACTGCAGAACATATTTGTGCATTGTCTTGTACCTGTTCTCCAAAACTTCGATAGCGCCGTCACTGTCTTTACCGTTCAGAAGCAGATTTATCATTTCGTTCTTTAACCTTTTTCTCCAAAGATTATTTAATTCAACTTCGGTAACTGCCCAATCAGTTTCTTTTCTGTCAGGCTCGTAATATTCATCAATATCGTAAACGAATTCATGATTAAGCCTTTGAACTATAAAATTCATTACCTCATTCATTCGTTTTTTGTATCTGTTAAATATATCAAACGCAGGCGCTAGGTTTCCTTCGAGAAGATTTTCATCAAAACTGAATCGAAGCTCTTCAAATTCATTGATATCTTTTCTGAGAAAATACATTTTATTGTTATCTAACGAAGAAACTAAATTATCAAAAACCATTGACGAGACAGAATCATTCAGCATTGGCTGAGTGTAATGGTAATTCGTCAAAATTTTTGTAACAATCGTATTTAATTTAGGGTGAACTTCGTTTGGAAGAATAACTTTATTAGAATCTATTTTTCCGTTTTCTTCTGCAAGTTTTTCCGGTGACTGGGCATTACAGCTTATTATTAAAACTGTCAATAACAAAAGGCGTGATAATTTTTTCATTAAATTCCTGTAAAGTTTTTGTTTAATACAACTCTTCATTGATTATGTTTCAGAACTTATATAAAACATCATATCCTTAGTCAAAATACTAATACAAATAATCTATTTAGTCAATTCAAAAATCATTATTCTTTTTGACAAATATCATATATTAGCAACTCAAAAAAAATTGAAAAATTCATGGATATTGAAAAAGTAAGAGAATATTGCATAAATAAAAAGGCTGTAACGGAGGGTTTTCCCTTTAATGAAACAGCATTGGTCTTTAAAGTGATGGGAAAAATGTTTGCACTTCTGAACCTTGATAAGCCTTACTCAATTAACTTAAAGTGTGAACCCGAAAAAGCAATTGAATTAAGAGAAGAATTTGAGTTTGTTATACCGGGATACCATATGAATAAAAAACACTGGAACACCGTTCAATTGGAAAGTGTCGTTAAAACAAAACAATTGAACGAATGGATTGACCATTCGTATGAATTGGTTGTTTCAAGTTTTACAAAAAAGCTTAAATCCGAATATGATGAAATGAAGTGATTCTAAAGTGCGGAGTTAATAACCGTATTTTGAACTTTGAACAGGTCATGGTTATTTACCAAATTCATATCGAAATTTACGGCGGTAAGTTCATATACTTTCCCTTTGAAAATAAAAACAACAACCCTCGTAGTAGAATTATCTCTAAAAGAGAATGTATAACTTGAACAGATTTTATTTTCATATTCAAAAAACGTTTCTTCTTTGTCCACTGAAAATTTATCACCGTATCTTACCCTGTTAAATTTTTTAGAATAATTTACAGCTTCTTTGAGCAATTGAGACCTGTCGTCAGTTTTGGTAAAATCCAGACTGAAATTTAGATTATGAAGACTAATTGAACACCTGTAATTGTCTTTTATTAAAAGCATTTCATAATTGTTGTTAACGTTATCGCTTGTTAAAAACCAGCCTTCCGGGATTTTAATTGATATGTCTTTTCCTGTTGACTCTGCAATAGTTGATGTTAAGGGATAATCATGACCAAACTGCGAGACATTTAAACCGGAACAGTTATGAAGTAATAGGGCAAATAAGAAGATTATAATTTTCTTCATTTTCTTTTATACAGTAAAAAAAAAGTCTTCATTAATTTCTTCTACAAGTCACAAAATCTATTGAAATAATTACCTTTTATACTTTGGCTGATCTAATGTAAGTATTAACGAAATTCTATGAGAGTCTGGCAATCTTTCCAAATCATCATCACTAAACCTTGCAAAGGAATAATCGATATTTAGTTTGGGCAACTTAATACCAGCGCCAACGGTAAATTGTTTCACATCGTTATAGCCTACTCTTATTGCAAAGACTCTTTTATAGTCGTACTCCAAACCACCGTGAAAATCAGCGCTGACAGGACCAACATTAAAGTTAGCTGCAAATTCTCTATTTTCAAATCTTAAATCTAAATCAATTGCGGGCGTTAGATAGCCACCTAAAAACTGTAATTGATAAGCAGCACCTACTTTTGCGGTAGGTGAAATTAATTCGTTTCTACCCGTATCCCAAGCAACCAAAGTTGTTGTAATATCTTGAAGGTTTGCACCTAAAGTCAATTTATCGGTAGCTTTATAAATTGCACCAACATCAAAACCAATACCGGTAGCACTGAATTCTGCAATATCTCTTTTTATTATTTTTACATTTGCGCCCCAGTAAAAATCTTCGGAGTGTCTTTTTGCGAATGTCAGATAAAATGCCCAATCTGTGTTACTAAATTCGGAGATTCTCGAATAGTCGAGAATGGCTCTCGGATTTGTGATATCAGTAATTTCTTCGCCGGTAACTCTATCAATTAAAGCGTTTCTTGTATCGGGAATTCCATCAACACTCAATCTGATAACATTCAACCCAAAACTCATGTCCTTACCATAAGGGATTGCAACAGCGCCGTAATTATAGTTCACTAGATCACCGAAATGTTCTTCGTGCATTAGAGAAATTTGTGGATAGTCCATCGAAGCTAAGCCGGCAGGGTTCCAGTAGCCTGAAGTGACATCACCTACGAGCGCAACATGTGCTCCGCCCATACCTAATGCTCTTCCGCCAACACCAAGGGTTAAAAATTCACCAGCATATTTGCTTACAACTGTTTGTGAAATAATCGCCGAAGAAGATATTAATAGAGCAAAAATTAGGAGAGATATTTTTTTTGTCATTAGAAATTCCCAACAAATAAAAATTTATTTAGTTTAATTGACCAACAATAATCAGTAAATCAGTTTATAAAATCAAGGCAAAATAATTATCCATATTAAACAAAAGACAATAAATCTAAACCGGATGTCATGAACTCGACATTTTTTTATTTTATCAAAGATTCTTGATAATCATCAACGTTCTTATAACCTAAAAGATTTAATATGGTTCCGGCAATATTTGTTAAACCGGGTTCCTCAACTTCATTTATTTGATATTCGCCATTGTATTTGGGATCATAAATTATGAACGGAACAGGGTTTAACGTATGCGCTGTTTTTACTGATTTAACACCTTTTTTTACAGTAAACATTTCGTCGGCATTCCCGTGATCTGCAGTGATTATAGCTATTCCTCCCATTTCTTCAATTACCGGAAGCAGCTTTGCAATACATTCATCAACTGTTTCAACTGCTTCAATTGCTGCAGGGATACTACCAGTGTGACCAACCATATCACCGTTTGCAAAATTTATTCTGCCAAATTTATATTTGCCGGATTTTAAAAGCTCGATTGATTTTTCAGTAATTTCATAAGCCTTCATTTTTGGCGCCTGGTCAAAAGGAATTTTGTCTGAGGGAATTTCAACAAATGTTTCCAGTTCTTCACTGATGTAGCCAGATCTATTGCCGTTCCAAAAATAAGTTACATGGCCGAATTTTTGTGTCTCGGAAATTGCAAAAGAAAAAACTCCTTCTGCACATAAATACTCACTAATAGGTCTATCTATTGCAGGCGGATCAACAAGATAATTCTTCGGGATATGAAGATCGCCGTCGTATTCCATCATACCTGTATAAAAAACATCCGGTACTCTCTGGCGGTCAAATTTATCAAATTCTTTTGCTTCAAACGCTTTGGATATTTCAATCGCACGGTCGCCTCTAAAATTAAAAAAGACTACTGCATCGCCATCTTCAATTGTTCCAACAGGATTTTTGTTTTCATCAACAACTACAAACGATTCTAGATACTGATCGGTTGCTTTTGGGTCTTCGTTGTAAAAAGTCTGCACAGCTTCGCTGGCTGATTTGAATTTTCTTGCCTGTCCTAGAACATGTGCTTTCCAACCGCGTTCAACGACGCTCCAATCAGCATCATATCTATCCATTGTGGTTATCATTCTCCCACCGCCGGATGCAATTTGGTAATCGTAATTTTTCTCGTTAGAAATTTTCCCGAGCAGTTCTTCGGTTGGTTTTAAATATTCCAAAGCAGATTTTTGTCCAACATCCCTGCCGTCAAGCAGTGGGTGAATTCTAACTTTTTCAACACCGCTTTCTGCACATTTATTTATTAACTGAAATAATTGATTTATGTGTGAGTGAACATTACCATCAGATAGCAGACCAATAAAATGAACAGTCCCGCCTTTTAAACCGTGATCAATTACTTTTCCCCAGTTTTCAGATTCAAATATTTTCCCGGTTTTCAATGATTCGTTTACTAGCTTAGCACCTTGTGAGAAAATTCTTCCAGCACCAATAGCATTGTGCCCAACTTCGCTGTTTCCCATGTCATCTTCACTTGGTAAACCCACTGCTGGTCCGTGAGCTTTTAATTTTGTTTGAAGGGGAATCTCTTTAAGCAGTTTATCAAAAGTCGGAGTTTTTGCTAAATAAACTGCATCGCTTTCATCCTCTTTCCCAAAAGCTACACCATCCATTATAATTAAAAGAAGCGGTCCCTTTCGTCCTTGAAAATTTTCAAACTTGTCTAATTTTAGTTCCATTTCTGCCTCAAATCATTGATTCTAAAAAATTAGCCCGCAATATAGCATTGTTTTGGTGTGAATACAATTTTAGGGAATTAAGAAATGATTAATGATTGTTTAAATAAAATGGTTTAACTTTGCAGTCACTTTTTAAAAAGATTGAGAGCATTATGAATGAGAAGATGAATATGAATAAGATTAAGGAGTTACCTAAGATTGAGCTTCACTGCCACCTGGATTGCTCAATGAGTTTTGATTTAGTGAAGAAATTATCTCCTGGTATTACACATGAAGAATATCTCCATTATTATGCTGCACCGGAAAAATGTGAAGACCTGGCACATTACTTAAGATGTGTTGACCACAGTCTCGAGCTTCTTCACACGAAAGATGCTTTAAAATTAACCGTCGAAGATTATTTTAATCAGCTAAAAAATGAAAATGTAATCTACGCTGAAATTAGATATGCTCCGCAACTTCATCTGAAGAAAGGGTTGGACACAAGCGAAGTAATTGAAACTGTTGCGGAAGAAGTTCAGAATCAAATTGACAAAACCGGCATAAAAGCAAGTTTAATTCACTGTACTTTGAGGCATTATACCGAAGAGCAAAGTATGCTTGCAGTAAAGAATGTTGAAAAATATAAAGATTCAACTACGGTAACAGGTTTTGATTTAGCTGCCGATGAAGCAGGTTTTCCTATTGATAACCATGTAAAACCATTTAAATATGCTCAAGAAAAAGGGATTCCTGTAACAGCTCACGCAGGTGAAGCAGTCGGACCGAGAAGTGTTTGGGAGACTTTGAAAAATTTCGGAACAAAAAGAATTGGCCACGGTGTGCGAAGTATTTATGACGACGAGCTTGTTGATTATTTAGCGGAAAATGAAATTCACCTTGAGGTTTGTCCTTCGTGTAATGTGCAGATAGATATCTTTAAAGAATTTAAAGATCACTCGATTAAAGAGTTATATAAACGCGGCGTTAAGGTAAGTGTCAATACAGACGGCAGAACTTTGACAGGTACAACGCTTAATAAAGAATATCAAAAATTGGTTGATACTTTCGGGTGGGATATCGAAGATTTACTACAGGTAAATTTAAACGCTGTTGATGCTGCGTTTGTTGGTGATGATGAAAAGAGGGAATTGAAAACTAAATTAGAAAATTCTTATAAAATTGATTAGAAATTTTTGGGCTGTCTTTTTAACGTCATTCTGAATTTATTTCAGAATCTTAGTTGCAAAAAACTCTCTGTCAAGACTCTGAAACAAGTTCAGAGTGACAAATATTACTTTTAGACAGCCCAAAAAATTATGCATTACAAACTTCTTCAACTTCTTCTATTGTTTTTGGGATTGGTTTTCCTAAAACTCTAACTCCGTCTTCGGTAACAACAGCGTCATCTTCAATTCTAACACCACCAAAACCAATCATTTCCTCTGCCTTATCGTAATTTATAAACTCGGTGAATTTATTTTCTGCTTTCCAATTGGCAATTAGCTGCGGAATAAAATAACATCCCGGTTCAACAGTGATAACATGCCCGGGCCTTAATTCTTTACCCATTCTCAAACTTATTAGTCCAAACTGAGTTGATCGTTGATATTTGTCGTCATAGCCAATATAGTCTTCACCAAGTCCTTCACAATCGTGCACATCAAGTCCCATGTGATGTCCCAAACCATGAGGCATAAATAAAGCATGAGCTCCTTTTTTAACTGCTTCTGCAGTGTCGCCTTTTGTTATTCCCAAATCTTTTAATCCATCGAAAATTACACTGACTGAATGCAAGTGGCATTCTCTATAAGATAAGCCTGGTTTAGCCATTTCAATTGCCGCAAGCTCGGCTTTTAATACTGTATTGTAAACAGCTTTTTGTGTTTCGTTAAATTTTCCACTCACCGGGAAGGAACGTGTGATATCACTCGCATAATGCAAGGAAGATTCAGCACCTGAGTCCAAAATTAGCATATCGCCGTTTTTCATTATGTTATCGTGTACATGATTGTGGAGAGTTTCACCGCGCACAGAAAAGATAATCGGAAATGAAGCAAAGCCGCCCCACTTATGAGCAATACCTGCAACAGTGCCCCAGACTTCTCTTTCGTAAAGCCCTTCTCTCGAAAGTTTCATTGCTGCAGTATTCATTTCGTAACTTAACTCAAGAGCTTTTTCGATTTCGGCAACTTCTTCGTCGGTTTTAAATTCTCTTTGTGCAATTACAGCTTTTATTAAGTCTTGAGAAACAAGCTCATTTACTTTTGAATGATGAATATCAAAGAGATCAACAAACTGAAGGAAAGTTTCACCACGGTATTGAGGGAGCCAATGAATTTTTTGCCCTTTTGATTTAGCTTCATCAAGATATTCTTTTAATTTTGCCGAAGGTAAAGTTTCGGTTACTCCAACCATTGCTGCGCGGTCGGCAATCTTTTCCTGGGGCCCCATCCAAACAATCATTTCAAGTGAAACGTCATCACCAAAAATAATATCTCTATCGTTGTCGATGTCGATTACAGCATTTAACTCTTCTGTATTCAAACCAAAGTAATAGAGGAAAGTACTGTCCTGACGGAATTGATACATATTGTCCATGTAATTGATTGGAGAAAATTTGTTCCCGGGCAAGAAAACAATACCGCTTCCTAATTTCTCTTTTAAAACTTTTCTTCTTTCCGTGTAAGTTGATGAGCTAAACATTAGTCCTCCGTTTTAGAATTCTTTATGTTCTGTTCTTTTGATTATTTCGTTTTGTAAATCTTCGTTTAAATCAACAAAGTAGTCACTATAGCCCGCAACACGCACAATCAAATCTTTGTACTGCTCGGGATGCTTTTGAGCTTTGCGTAAAGTATCAACATCAATTACGTTAAACTGAATATGATGTCCGTCCATTTTGAAATATGTTCTTACGAGTTGTGCTACTTTATTTATTCCTTCGTCGCTGTCTAAAATTTGTGGTGTGAATTTTTGATTGAGTAAGGTTCCGCCTGTTCTGATGTGGTCAATTTTTGCGGCAGATTTTATTACAGCAGTCGGGCCGTTTAAGTCTGTTCCCTGCACAGGTGATATTCCCTCAGATAAAGGCTCTTTTGCTTTTCTGCCGTCGGGTGTAGCACCAATAACACTGCCGAAGTATACGTGAGAAGTAGTTGGCAATAAGTTTATCCTAAATTGTCCTCCTTTTGTATTGGAACGTCCTTCAACAGAATTATAAAAGGCTTCGAATATTCCAGTCATAATTTCATCTGCGTAATCATCATCATTGCCATATTTAGGTGCATCATTCAGTAAGCTTTGGCGCATGTTTTCGAAATCTTCAAAATTATTTTTGAGCGCCAAAATTAATTCACCCATTGACAAAATGCTTTTATCATAAACATGATTTTTAATAGCGGAAAGTGAATTAGTTAAACTCCCAAGTCCGACTCCTTGAATATACGAAGTATTGTAACGAGCTCCTCCTTCATTGTAATCTCTCCCTTTTTTAATGCAGTCATCGATCAACAAAGACATAAACGGTGCGGGCATATAATCGGCAAACAATCTTTCAATAATTATATTGCCTTTTATTTTTATATCAATGAAATGATTTAATTGTTTTTTATAAGCATCAAATAATTCTTCAAATGTTTCAAACGATTCTGTATCACCGGTCTTCAAACCTATCTGCTTTTGTGTTTTAGGATCAAAGCCGTTGTTTAATGTGAGTTCTAAAATTTTAGTTAAGTTGAAATAGCCCGTTAAAATGTAACTCTCTTTACCGAAGGCGCCGGTTTCAACACATCCGCTTGCACCGCCGTTGCGAGCATCTGACAACGATTTACCCTGCCTTACCATTTCTTGGATCAATGTATCAGTATTAAAGATGGAAGGTTGACCGAATCCGGTTTTGATAATTTTTAATGCACGTTTTAAAAACTTATCAGGATTTTTTTTACTTATCTGTACCATGGAACTTGGTTGAAGTAAACGCATCTCTTCGATTACATCGAGTATTAAATACGACAATTCGTTAACAGCATCGCTTCCGTCTTCTTTTAATCCGCCAACGTTAATAAGTGCAAAATCTGTGTAAGTGTTGCTCTCAAGTGCGGTAACTCCAACCTTCGGAGGTGCCGGCTGGTTGTTAAACTTAACCCAAAATGACTGAAGAATTTCCTTTGCCTTTTCTTTTGTTAAAATACCTTCTTGAATTTCTTTTTTATAAAAAGGATAAAGATGTTGATCAAGCCTGCCGGGGTTAAATGAATCCCATGTGTTTAATTCGGTAATTATTCCGACATGCACAAACCAGTAATACTGTAATGCTTCATGGAATGTACGCGGTTTATTTTCCGGTACCCGTTCACAAATCTCCGAAAGTTCTATTAATTCTTTTTTGCGGATTTCATCTTGTTTGGTTTCAGCAAGTTCTTTTAATTTATTCGAATATCTTTTTGAATAAGTAATCAAAGCCTCTGCGGATATACGCATTGCTCTCAATTGCTCACGTTTTTCAAAAGCTTCTTTATCATTATAAAAATCTAATGATGAAATTGCATCATCGATATCTGTTATAAAATTTTTGAATCCTCTTTTATAAATTTTATCATCTAAAACAGTATGTCCTGGTGCACGCTGCTCCTGGAACTCAGTGAAAACCCCTGCTGTATAGGCATCCTTCCATTCCGGATCAATTTCCTCGAAAATTCTTTCTCGGATATTTTTGCCGTTCCAAAAGGGGATTACTTCTTCTTCCTGAAATTTCATCGAGTCTTCAGCACATAAATAGTTTACTTTTGGGCGCGAGTTTAAAATCTCTAAATCATTTCTGCTGTGTGTGCATATTTCCGGATAAGTGGGTGTAGCCTTTGGCAACGGGCCTCTTTCACCAACAATCAACTCTCCGTCGTTAATGCATAACTTTTTATTTTTCAAAATATGTTTGAATGCCAAAGCACGAGCGACAGGGATGGATACTTTTTCAGCTTTGCCCGATTTATAAAATTCCGTAAGCAGTTTTACCCGTTCCATTGAGATTGACGGCTCTGCTTGAAGACTTTGTGTTCGTAGCTTTTTTATTCTATCGTTCATTTCAGCCTCCGATTTTGACTGAGAATCCTGCTGATTCAAATTTGTTCTTTAATTCGTTCATCCTTTCTTCCGGCGGTGATTCAGTATGTTTATGAAAATCCGGAATGTCGAGTTTTTGAAATTTATTTGATCCCATTTTATGAAATGGAAGTAAATCTACATTTTTTATATTATTCAATTTTTGCAGAAAATCAATTGAGTCTGCGATATTTTTTTCAGTGTCAGTAATATTCGGCACAATTGGAATTCGCACAAAAACTTTTTTTTTATCTTCAGTTAAATTTTTAAGATTACTCAAAATATTTTTGTTAGATACCCCTGTATGCATTCTATGCTTTTCTTCGTTAATTATTTTCAAATCATAAAGGTACAAATCAACAAATCCATTTACTTTTTCAAATAAATCATAGCTGCAATAACCGGAAGTATCAACAGATGTATGCAGCTCTTCTTCTTTGCAAGCTTGCAGTAATTCAAAAAGAAAATCAACCTGCATCATTGGTTCACCGCCACTAAAAGTAACCCCGCCCCCTGATTCATCATAGTAAGGAATATCTTTTTTGATCTCAGACATTAGGTCATTAACTGTTACTTCTCTGCCAAGAACTTCTTTCGTTTCGGAGTAAGATAAATCTAAACATCTTCTGCGGTTTGTTGTGATCAGTGTTTCCACTTCGCTTTTTTTGCTTTCAGGGTTGTGGCACCATGTGCAGTTAAGAGGACAGCCTTTGAAGAAAACAGTCGTTCTTATTCCCGGCCCGTCGTGAACAGCGAATTTTTTTAAATCAAATACAATTCCTTTTGTCGATCTATTTGTCAAAGCATCTTGCCGATTTTGAAGATAAAATTCTCTTTTAAACGTTTAGAAAAATTATAATAAGCGATATGAAAAGGCAAGAAGAAAGATTTGCAATTAGCAAAGCTATTTTTTGCATAAATCGCTTGCTAAAATTTCAAACATTAAACTTGATACTCAATTAATTATTAAATATTTTCTATTAGATATTGACCAATCAAATTAAATAAAGGAGATTGCATGGAGAAACTGTTAAGCGGGATTTATTCGCTTATGATAGATTTTGAAGTTGTTAATAAATCCCAAAATGAATATGCCCCATTAGTATTTGCAATAGGATGTGGAATTATTGGTTTTTTATTTGTTTGTGCTGATTTATCATTTTATGTCCTAAATAAAGAATCATTATTATTATTAAAACATAGTTGGAGAAATACGTTTGGATTTTTATTAGCCTGGGCTTTTGGGGCGGCTTTTTTTGGCTATGTTGGACAATTCTTAAATATTTTTCAAGTTAGTCTTTTATCCTGTGCAACAGTAGGGGTATCCTGGCCAATTCTTTTAACAAAAGCTCTTTCAAAACTGAGAGAGAAAAGCGAAGAACAGCAATTAACAACGGAGGAATAAAATGCTAGGAGTAAATGGTTTATTTTCGGATAGGGTTTGTTTTGAGACTATTGAAGGTATTAAAAATTCAATAACCAAATCAAAGAATTTTAATCCGGAGTTTGAAAGTCCTTCCAAATCCAATGCATTATTAATATTCGATACTTCGAAGCAAAAGACTTGGCTTGTTGCAACAGAAAAGAGATTATACTGCGTTTTAGATGATTTAAGAAAGCAGCAGCCACATATAAATTGGTCTATGAAAAAGGATGATATTATTCAAAATAACAATATCAATATTGAAATAAAAATACATGAAAAGAGCTATAGCTCTGGTCTTGTAGATATTAGCGGTAGTCATAAAAATTGGCTTTATTCGAAAAGGTTATTTTTGGATGAACCTATTAATGCAAAAATTAATGACACATTAAATAATAGCATGTTGAAGGGGAGTTTTATGAATGAATAAAATTTAGGAGTAACTTACGATAACTTTATAAGCTACTCCTGTTTGGGAGCGGGGTAAAACAATTTATTCTTTTGAACCTTCTACCCTGGCTTTGGTGTCGAACGCTTCAAATTCAGCAACTGAAGCAAAGAAGTACTTTTTATTGTCTTTAAACTCGATACTTGAAATATATTTTTGGTGTGTTTCTTCATCTGGCCATTCTGTAATAGCTACTCTGTCGGGCATACGGTCGTTATTAAGTGCTGAGAAACCAAATATTTCCTCGGAATTAAATCCAATTACAAATTTACCACCCAAACGGTTTATTACCGGACGCATTGCTTTGAGGTATTTGTTCAAATTTTCTTCGGAATTATAAAAATCATGCAGCCAAATAAAAGTTATCCTGTAAACTTTGTTTTTATCGAAGTTTAGTTCCCTGTCTTTTTTAACATTTATATGTACGGATCTCAAATTCTTCCAGTATTGGGGGCGGGTAGCTTTTAGAGCCGGCCACTCTTTCTCATTATTAAAAGCATCAAATTTATCTCTCGAATCCCAAGTATAAATCCCGAAACCACCTGCTGTAAAATGCTGCTCCTTTATTTCTAAAGCGTTAAAAACTACTTTTGATGTAAAGCTATGTTTTTGAGCCAGTGGAAAAACTTTCTGAAAATATACTCCTGCTTTTTTTTGTGCCTCTGCATTATGAAAATGTGCGGCAATAAAGGAGATAACCTGCCCTTTTTTTAACGAAACGGACTGAGGTTGTGCAGAAACAAGATTTGATATCAATAGCAAAATTAAAGTTATCAATTGCGGAGTAGTGAATGTTTTTTTAAGCATGTTTACCTCTTTGTTTTTTAATGAATGATTGGTGATTAAATGGCTTTTTTGACGAGGTGTTTTATCTGTAGTTATGGTTTTTTGATGAAGTTGATGTACGGATTAGTACATAGTCGTTCCTGAAAAAGCAAAGAAAGTTTAGAAAAGAGGCTGAAAAGGGAGAAACAAAGCAATTGGGATATTGATAAAGCTGCAAGATATTAATAAATT
>CAJHYN010000305.1_pt1 | contig 28410 bp, 17 predicted proteins | sample 9198641 | NCBI WGS metagenome assembly CAJHYN01 (sample SAMEA7708370, study PRJEB35096) | sediment metagenome | biome: marine neritic benthic zone biome [ENVO:01000025]; feature: sediment [ENVO:00002007]; material: shallow marine sediment [ENVO:03000034] sea grass bed [ENVO_01000059] ... | reverse complement strand
TTCCGATCTTACTCATTCTTGTATAAATATGGCCTTTTTGTTCACCGGCAAATAATGCACCACCTTGCTTCGTAGATTCAAATTTAAAAGTAGATGTTTGATAAATAGGAGGAACCACCGGGCCGAATTCGTACTCACCTACGCCCGAGTGCACACATTTAGAATCGAAATGAACGTTTTTAGTATCTGACATTTTATTACCTGTTTTATTCTACAATATTATCGAAAAAAGTGAATATTATTTCACCAAAATAATACCACAACATATTATTTATGAAAAGATAAAATATGCTGTTGCCAATTTCAATTGATTGAATAATTAATTGTTTTACAGTAGTATAATAAAAAAGCCCCGGTAATCGCCGGGGCCTTAAACTAAAATGTATTAACTATCAATTTAGATTTCTTGCTTATTTTCTTCTTCATCTTCGATAACAACTTTAGCTATATCCGCTATCGAGTCACCTTCGTTTAATCTGATTACTCTAACGCCCTGTGTTGCTCTGCCCATTATACGTAAATCTTTAACGCTTTGCCTAATAACCATTCCTTTATTCGAAATTATTACGAGCTCATCTTTATCGTTTACTTCCATCATCGCAATTAAGTTACCGTTCTTTTCTCCGGTGCGGACTGTAATAACACCTTTACCGCCACGGTTTGTAATTCTATAATCGGAAAGGCTGCTGCGCTTGCCAAATCCTTTATCAGTAACAACAAGCAATGTAGCTTCTCTTCTTACAACTATTGCCCCGATTACGATATCATTTTTATCTAATCTAATTCCCCTAACTCCTGTTGCTGTTCTGCCCATATCGCGGACGTTTTGTTCGTTAAACCTGATTGCCATTCCCCTTCTTGTTCCAATGACTATATCGTTATTTCCTTCTGTTAATTTAACTTCAACCAACCTGTCACCTTCAACAAGATTTATTGCGTTTATGCCGCCTCGTCTCACATTTGAATAAGCTGAAAGAACTGTTTTCTTTATGGTGCCCTGCTCAGTAACCATCATAATAAATCTGTCATCACCAAATTCTTTAACACTTACAAAGGCTGTGATTTTTTCGTCTTTCTCTTTTTCTATTAAATTCAGGATTGAGCGTCCTCTTGTTGCTCTTCCGCCCTCTGGCAATTCATGAACTTTGAGCCAGTAGCATTTTCCTTTGTCTGTAAAGAACATAATGTATTGATGCGTGGAAGCTATAAACATATGTTCAATGAAGTCTTCATCTTTGGTACCTGCACCGGTTACTCCTTTGCCGCCACGACCTTGTCTTCTGTAACCGCTTACCGGGAATCTCTTAATAAACCCTTTATGGGAAATGGTAACAACAACGTCTTCTTCGGCAATAACGTCTTCCAAAGAAAATTCTACTGTGTTATAAACAATGTCCGTTCTTCTATCGTCGCCGTATCTTTCTTTTAATTCAATTAGTTCGTCTTTAATAATCTTGTTTCTTTTTGTTTCGCTATCCAAAATTCCTTTTAACTTTTCGATTAACTTAATTACTTCTTTGTATTCATCTTCAATTTTCTTTCTTTCAAGTCCGGTCAATCTTTGAAGACGCATATCCAAAATAGCTTTTGCCTGGATTTCCGAAAGCTCGAATTTGCGTATCAAATTATTTCTGGCGGTTTCAACATCTTTAGATTTTTTAATCGTCTCTATAACTTCGTCAATGTTATCAAGCGCAATGATGTAACCTTCCAAAATATGCGCACGTCTTTCTGCTGCATCTAACTCATACTTCGTACGTTTTTTCAACACTTCCATTCTGTGATCAAGGAAATGCTGCATCATTTCTTTTAGGGTGAGAACTTTTGGGACACCTTTTACCAAAGCCAGGTTGATAACTCCGAAAGTTACCTGCATTTGTGTGTGTTTAAATAATTGATTTAAAACAACTGCAGGTTGAGAGTCGCGTTTAAGTTCTATAACAACTCTCATTCCATCTCTATCAGATTCATCTCGAATATTTGAAATATCTTTTATTTTATCTATTCTAACTAAATCGGCAATCTTTTCAATTAAATTAGCTTTATTAACCTGATAAGGCAGTTCCGTTATAACAATATTTTCCCGGTCGTTTTTGAGCATTTCTACATTTGCTTTAGCTCTAACTAAAATTCTACCTCTACCTGTCGTGTAGGCTTCTCTAACACCGTCATAGCCGTAAATTATACCTCCTGTAGGGAAATCAGGCGCTTTAACGAATTTTATCAAATCTTCATTTGTAAGAGTTGGTGAATCTATTAGATTAGTTAGTCCTTCTATTACTTCTGTTAAATTGTGAGGGGGAATATTTGTAGCCATTCCAACCGCGATACCACTTGCCCCGTTTACTAAAAGCTGTGGCAAATATGACGGCATAACTTGTGGCTCTTGTAATGATTCATCAAAGTTTGGTGTAAAATCAACAGTGTTTTTATCAAGGTCGCGAAGCATTTCATCTGCGATTCTTTTCAATCTTGCTTCTGTATAACGCATTGCGGCAGGCGCATCGCCATCAACAGAACCAAAGTTACCCTGGCCATCAACCAAAGGATAACGTAATGAAAAGTCCTGAACCATTCTAACCATTGAATCGTAAACGGCAGTATCACTGTGCGGGTGGTACTTACCAAGAACTTCACCAACAACTCTCGCAGATTTTTTATATGCTTTATTGTACCCCAACCCTAATTCATGCATCCCGTAAAGCACTCTTCTGTGCACCGGTTTTAATCCGTCGCGTACATCTGGAAGTGCACGTGCAACTATTACAGACATCGCATAATCGATGTACGATGATTTCATTTCGTCTTCTAAAGAAACAGGTAGTATTTTTTCAAAAAATGTAGCCATTATTTTTTTATCTCATTTTAAATTTTTTGTTGATTTTGCTCTTTAACTTCTTACTATTATTGGGTTAAAGGCAGATTAAGAGAAAGATAAAGATTATGATTAAGAAGCTTTATCTTTCGTTATCTATTTTATATATCCAAATTCGCATACTTTGCGTGTTTTTCAATAAACTCTCTTCTTGGTTCAACTGAATCGCCCATAAGTGTTTCAAATATTTTATCCGCTACTGCCGCACTTTCAAGGTTAACCTGAAGCACTGTTCGTGTTTCAGGGTTCATTGTTGTTTCCCAAAGCTGCTCAGGATTCATTTCACCTAAACCTTTATATCTAGATATTGCTACTCCTTTTGGCTTGCCATCTTCATCCACTTCTACTTTACCGCCTTTTCTCATTCTTTCCAATACTTTACTTAATTCATCATCATCAAAAGCATATACTTCTTCTTTTCCTTTTTTAACTTTATAAAGCGGTGGCTGCGCAATGTAAACTTTACCAAAGTTTATTAAATCTTTCATGTGGCGATAAAGAAAAGTCAGCAATAATGTTCTAATGTGTGATCCGTCAACATCAGCATCAGTCATAATAATAATTTTCCCGTACCGGGCTTTTTCAGCGTCAAAGTCTATGCCTATTCCAGCGCCAATCGCAGAGATCATCGCTTTAATTTCGTTATTTTCCAAAATTTTATTGATCTTTGCTTTTTCAACATTCAATATCTTTCCTCTCAAAGGCAGAATAGCCTGGAATCTTCTGTCTCTTCCCTGCTTCGCTGATCCGCCCGCAGAATCACCCTCAACTATATATATTTCACAATGCTCCGGATCGTTAATTGAACAGTCAGCAAGTTTTCCCGGCAGATGCATTGAGTCCAACGCATTCTTTCTTCTAATTAAATCACGTGCTTTTCTTGCTGCTTCTCTTGCTTCAGCAGCTCTCATACATTTATCAATAATCTTCTTTCCAACAGCAGGGTTTTCTTCAAGGTATTCACCAAGTTTTTCACCCACTAGTGTTTCAACTATTGATTTAACTTCACTGTTGCCAAGTTTTGTTTTTGTTTGCCCCTCAAACTGAGGTTCCATTACTTTAACTGAAATAACTGCTGTTAACCCTTCTCTAAAATCATCGCCGGTAAGAGTAATTTTATTATTTTCTTTTATTAGTTTGTTTTTGGCAGCGTAACTATTGAATGTCCTTGTTAATGCTGTTCTAAAACCTACGAGGTGAGTTCCGCCTTCGTGAGTATTAATATTGTTAACATATGAGCAAATGTTATCAGAATATGCGTCACTGTATTCAAAAGCAATTTCAACAGGAGTATTTTCCTTTTCACCTTCAATGTAAATCGGTTTGTGAAACACATTTCTTGTTTCATCAAGATACTTTACGAACTCAATTAAGCCTCCTTTGAACATGAAAACTTCTTCTTCACCTTCTTCTTCATCTTTAACGGAGATTGTAACTGTTTTATTTAAGTACGCTAGTTCTCGCATTCTTTCTGCAATAGTCTCAAACTTAAATTTTGTTGTTCTGAAAATTTCTGCATCGGGCATAAAGGTGACTTTTGTACCTGACTTTCCTCTTTTTGCTTTTCCTACATTTTTTACGGCTGCTTGGGGAATTCCTCTTTTGTATTCTTGAAAATATAAATTTCCTTCCCTACTAACCTCAACTTTCATCCATTCCGATAAAGCATTTACAACAGAAACACCAACGCCATGTAAACCACCAGAAACTTTGTATGAATTCTTATCAAACTTTCCGCCAGCATGTAAAACTGTCATTACAACTTCTAGTGCTGATTTTTTTTCTTCCGGGTGAATATCAACCGGGATACCTCTTCCATGATCTTCTACTGTCACGCTACCGTCTTTATTTATAGTTACCTTTATTGTATCGTTGTAGCCAGCTAAAGCTTCGTCAATACTATTATCAACCACTTCATTAACTAAATGGTGAAGACCCCTTGAGCTAACATCACCAATGTACATTGCGGGTCTTTTTCTAACGGCTTCAAGACCTTTTAGTAGTTTGATATTATCAGCTGTATACTCTTTTTGTGCTTGTTGTTTTGTCACTTTCTACCCAAAATTATTTTGATGTAAATCTTATTTTATTAACTAATTCCGATTTTATATAACAGTTTATTTTTTCTAAAATGTTGTTCTGCTTAAATTTTAATTCGCTTCTCCAAACCGAGTTTTCAACAATTAGCGTTAGTATTCCATCTTTAATACTTTTTACTTTTACAACGTTTTTTAATTCTGGAAAAATTTCATAAAAGATGTTCATTACTTCGTATTCTTTTGCCGTTTTTCTGAATACTTTAAAGTCTTTTTCTTTTGAAATTATTTCGCTTACACTTCTAAATTCACTATGCATAAGCGCAACTCCCTTGTTCTACTTGAAGCACTAAATCATTTTCCCTATTGACGAGTCTCTCTATTTTTCCAAAGTCTGTTAATGTTATAAAAGCCTGTCCTATTTCATTTAAATAACTACTAATTTTTTTTGATCGAAATGTATCAAGATCGCCAAAAACATCATCCATTAGAAAAACAGGTGTTTTTCCCATTTTATCTTTTAAGAAGAAAAACTCTGCAAATTTTAAAGCCACCTGAAATGTTTTGTGCTGCCCCTGGGACCCATATTTTTTTAGTTCATAATCATTTATCGAAAAGACAAAATCATCTCTATGAGGACCGATCATATTTGTACATCTTATCATTTCAATCTTTCTAACTTCTTCCAATTTTTCTTTGAATAATTTCTCTATTGTATCTAAATCTGCGGTATCTAAAAAGGTGTAAAAAATTTTTGGTTTTTCAACTCCTTCCATAATTTTTTGATAAGAAGAGATCAAATACTCATTAAATTTGCTAATAAAATTTATTCTATGTTTAACTATTTCTGTTCCTAATTTTACTAATGACTCACTCCACGCATTTAATTCTTCAATCAAGTTAAAAGAATATTCTTCTTTTATTTGACTGAGCAGAGATGATCTTTGTCTTAATGTTTTATTATACTCTAACAAAATTTTTAGATAAGTATCACTTGCCTGCGAAATAACTGAGTCAACAAACTTTCTTCTGTTTGATGGGGAACCCAAAGTAATAGCATGATCAGATTGAGTTAATGTTACTATTGGAAATTTACCAATTATCGACGATGGCCTGTAAACTGTTTTTTTATCAAGCTCGTATACTTTCTTATTTAAATCTATTGAATAAATTATCTTATTTTTATGATCTGTGATATTTTCAAACAAACCTTCTATTTCAAAAAACCTTTCTTTGAAGTTTACTGCTTCCAAATCCGGTGATTGATTAATATTCTTAGATGTACATAAATAATAAATTGCTTCAAGGATGGTTGTTTTACCTTGTCCGTTTCCACCGACAATAAAATTCAAACTATCATTAAAAGTAATCTTTGTATCAACATGTAATCTAAAGTTTCTTAATACTAAACTTTTCAATACCATTTTAATTATTCAATCGAACAGGCATAAGCAGCATCATTAAATCGTGTTTTTCACTTTTGTTAGCAGGTACAACTATCACTGCTTTTGTTGGCGAATGCAGTTTAAATACAATTTCATCTTCCGAACCGATATGGCTTAATATATCATTTACATAAGATGAATTGAAACCTATTTCTATTTTATCACCTTTGTAAGTACATTCAATATTTTCCGTTCCAGATGCTCCTATATCCAAATCTTCAGCAGAGATTTCTAAGCTATTTTCGTCAATAGAAAATTTCACTCTTCTCGTATTTGTTGCTGAAAAAAGCATCATTCTTTTAATAGCATCATGAATTTCTCTTAATTTTACATTTAATAGAAATTCATTTTCCAAAGGAATAACAGCAGAGTAATCAGGATATTTTTGTCCTATCAATCTTGTTATTAATTCGATATCATTTAACGAAAAAGATATGTGGCTTTTACTTAAATATAGTTTTACGTCTTTTTCATCCAATATTTTTGATAAAACAGAAATTGCTCTTTCCGGAATAATATATTGTTCTTCAAAGTCAGTAGTAATATTTGTGAGTAATAAGTTAACCAATCTGTGCCCATCTGTAGCAACAACTCTTAAGCCCTCTTTTGAGAAATTAGCTAATGTTCCCATCATTGCCGGCCGCATTTCTTCTTTACTCATTGCAAAGGATGTTTTATCAAAGGTATATTTTAATTCAATTCCATTAATAGAAATTTCTTTTAATTCTTCATCTGATTTGTCACCAGGAAAGTTTGGTATTTCAGGGTATTCATCCGGTTCAAGATAGCTTAAAACATATTTTCCGCTGTCTGTAATTAAATTTAATTTTCCATTCTTTTCAATTGTGAAGTTAATTGTTGTTTCTTTTAGTGATCTCACAACATCATATAAAAGTTTTGCATGCACAACAAAGCTTATGTTTTCTTCAGCAACAATATTTAAACTGGACTTTAGGGATATTTCCAAATCTGTTGCATAAATAGTTAACAACCCATCTTTAATTTCAAATAAAAAGTTCTCTAATATAGGCATTGGTGTTCTTGAAGGAACAGCAGGAATAATTTTTGTCAGCAGTTTTTCGAGTTCTTTACTATTAACTTTGAATTGCATTATTAACTCCTAATTAAACATATAAATATAGTAATAAAAAGGTTTTGTATCAATTTAGAATAGACAAATAATTGTTTATAAACACCCATTATTAATAAATATAAAGTGTATTTAAATAAACTTATTAATTATAAAAATGTGGATAGGTTGATAACTCACATTTCTTTTTGTTTAAGCATTAAAAAAGCTATTTTTCTGTTAAAGAAAATGTTTATAATATTGTTGAAAAGTATGGCTTAAAAACACAATGTTGATGTAAACAAACTTATTAACAAAAAGAATAAACGTTATTAACAAATTATTAACATCTAAGAAGTAATAGACTTTTCCTGGTAATAAAAAAATAGTTTTTTAAGCGACACTCATTTCAATTTTATTGCGGATAGAATCTATTGATTCTCTGGTTTCGAAATCGTCATCCATAATTCTTTCCACATTATTATAAGCGTGAATTACGGTTGAATGATCCCTTCCTCCAAAATGAAGTCCAATAGTTTTTAAAGAAGATCTAGTCATTTTTTTTGATAGGTACATAGCTACCTGACGTGCTATTACTACTTCTTTCTTGCGGTTTTTTTCTCTAACTTTATTTTCTTCAACTTTAAAATAATCACAAACAACTTTTGTTATAAAATCAATAGAAATATCAACTTGTCTGCCAGTTGCAATTTCCTTAACGGTTTTCTTTGTTAATTCAAAATCGATCTCTTTCGAATTTAAAGAAGCATTTGCAAGTAGTTTAATTAAGCACCCTTCAAGCTCTCTAATATTTGAAGTAATATTATGAGCAATAAATTCTATTATTTCGTTAGATAAATCAATGCCGTAACTGTTGCTTTTATTTTTCAATATTGCTATTCGTGTTTCGAAATCAGGTGGTTGAATATCTGCTGTTAGGCCCCATTGAAACCTTGATATCAATCTTTCATTTAATCCTTTTAAATCTCTCGGTGGTTTGTCACTACTCAATATAATTTGTTTGCCAGATTGATGTAAATTATTGAATATATGGAAAAACAAATCCTGAGTTTTTTCTTTACCAATTAAGAATTGAATGTCATCTATAATTAAAACATCCATACTCTTATATAGAGCAGAAAATTCATTAATCTTATTATTTTGGATTGATTCAACAAATTGAACAGTAAAAATATCAGACGAAAGGTAGATTGTTTTTTTGTCAGGAAAAGATTGGAGAATTTTGTTTCCAACAGCGTGCATTAAATGAGTTTTACCTAAACCAACGCCGCCGTATAGAAACAAAGGGTTGAAAGTTGTTTTACCTGGATTTTCGCTAATAGCATAACATGCAGCCCTAGCAAGTTGGTTGCCTTCGCCTTTTATAAAGTTATCAAAATTGTATCGAGGATTTAAAAAATTCTCATATTCTGGTCTGTCATCGTTTTCTGTAACAGTAATATTTTCTTTTACTAGAGAAGTTTGTGCTGAATTTTCTTTAAAGAGAGGAGCTTCTTTTTCTTCAGATTCATTTACAATGTAAACTAATTTACCATCGTCACCTATTAATTTGCTAACAGCATTATTTATTAATGTGTTATAATGTTCGTCAATCCATTCAATAAAGAAGCTATTTGGAACCTGGATCTTCAAAGTAGAATCAGAAACTTCAATAGGTTTTATAGGTAAAAACCAAGTATTAAAAGTAATAGTAGGTACGTTTTCTTTTATAATTCTTAAAAAATCACCCCAAATTATTTTTGGGTCTATGTTTTTTTTATTTAACAGTATTTCCGGTTTCAGCAGAGAGTTATCCACAAAACAATTCCTAAAAAATAAATTAAAAACGAAACATTTATAAAAAAACGGGGAAACCAAAACAAACTTATTAACAAATTACCAACACTAAACAGGTTTTGATAAGCTCTTTTTTTATAATAATTTAGAAAACAAAACTGGGTTAAATAAACAAAAAACTAATCTTCTTTTTTCCAGCAGGCATTTAAAAAACAAGTCGTGAAACGTTTCACATAAGATAGATATCAACAAGTTATTAACATATTTTTGGTGCCCTTCAAGCGGATTGAAAATATAACTATTTTATCTCCGCTGCAAATTAAATCTATCTATTACATCTAAGCTATTAGAAAATAATGAGATAAAATTTTTACTTAAATATAGTTTTTAATTGTCCTTAAAAACCGGTTGTTATTTCGTTAAAAAAAATTTAATTATCAATTACAATTTTATTTTACTGATTATATAAAATTAAAAAAGAGAAAAGTTTTTATGAAAAAGATTCTTATAATTTTTACTGGCGGAACGTTTTCAATGAAAATAGATGAAGAATCTGGTGGTGCGGTTCCTTATTATCAAGGAGATCAACTGCTAGAAATGATACCGGAAGCAAACGACTTGGCAAATTTGAAGTGTTACCAGTTTGGAAATTACCCAGGACCGCATGTTACCCCTGAAACAATGCTTAGCTTATCAACCAAAGTAAATGAGTTTATTTCAAAAGATGAGATAGATGGGATTATAATAACTCATGGAACAGATACGTTGGAAGAAACAGCTTACTTTCTAGATTTAACGGTTAAGACTGAAAAGCCTATCGTAATGGTAGGAGCTATGAAAACAAGCTCTGAACCCGATTGGGATGGACCTGCAAACTTAGTTGATGCAATTAGGATAATTGATAATCAAAACAGTAAAAACCTTGGAGTGCTTGTCTGCTTAAATGGAGAGATAAATGCAGCAAGTGAAGTAACAAAAACACATACGGAGGATTTGGAAACTTTCCATAGTTTGGATTTTGGAGCGATTGGTTTTGTTGATAGAGAACGTGTCTTTTTTAATCGGGCGCCGATAAAGTTAGAAGTTTTCCCAACAAAAAAAATAAATCCAAATGTTGATATGATAAAAGTATATGCAGGAATGGATGAGAAATTCTTTAAACATTCTGCAGATACAAATACTAATGGTTTGGTAGTAGAATCAATGGGCGTAGGTAACGTACCTCCAGCTGTTTTTGAAGGAATTAAATATGTTAGACAAAAAGGAATACCTGTTGTCTTGGTTTCAAGATGCCCTTCCGGAGAAACAATTGACACATACAGTTATCCAGGTGCCGGAAAGTGGTTAAAAAAAGAAGGAGTAATCTTTGCAGAATATCTTAATGGTCAAAAAGCCAGGATAAAGTTAATGATTTGTTTGGGTCTAACAGCAGATCAAGAAAAGTTAAGTGATCTGTTTGAAGATTAATTTTTAACATATCGATTAAGACCAGCCAGCGCCTAGTGTGCATTTGGCGTTAGCAAGAAAAGTTATGAGTATGGCAAAGATTAATAAATAATTATGAAAAAGTGGATACCATCGTTAATATTGCTGCCTATCATTATATTGTTTATCATAAACGAAGGTAACTTTATCCCTCTTTTGGACCACTTTAATTTATTAATTCATGAAGGCGGTCACGGGGTTTTTAGTATTTTTCCTAAATTTATTTATACTCTAGGCGGAACGCTGATGCAGATTATTCTACCCCTAATTTTTCTTTATTATTTTTTTTCAAATCAAAAGAAGATCGGAGTTCAATTGTCATTGCTTTGGCTGGGGCAAAATTTTTTCAACATAGGTGTTTATGCCGGGGATGCTATTGAGAGAAAAATACCGCTTCTTGGCGGAAACAAAGTTTATCACGATTGGACTTATATGCTTCAAGAAGTAAATCTTTTGCTGCATGCAAAGGAAGTTGGATATTTCTTTTTTGGTTTAGGTGTTGTTGTTTTTATTGTTGCACTGTTGGTTCCGCTTTTTTGGAAAGAATATGAAACGTCAAAAATTAATTTAAAGCTATAAATATATACTTCGTCTTGTCGGCTTCGCGGTAATTTTGAAATCATCTTTTAATTATCTTTATTTGTAATAACAAATCGATAAATCATCTCACAGGAGTAAAAATGGGAATTAGCAGAAAAGATTTTCTCCGATCATCTCTTTTATTGTCAGGAGCACTTTTTGTCTCAACAAAAAAATTAAGTTCTTTTACAAAGTTACTTGAAGAAGATAACCTGAAGATTCTTCGCGGAAATATTGGAATATTTACCGGAGATGGAGGAACAATAGGCTGGTATGCTAATGATGACGGGGTGGTTGTGATTGATTCTCAATTTCCGGAATACGCCAAACAACTTCATACGGGATTAAAAAAGAGAAATAGTAGAAATATTGATATCCTTTTTAATACTCATCATCACAGAGACCATACAGCGGGTAATTACTATTTCAAAGACATTGTAAAGAGAATTGTTGCACAGGAAAATTGTCCGAAACTTCAGAAGAAGAGAAATGAAAAACCCGGGGAAGAAGATAAGCAGGTTTATGCTAATGAGACATTTAAAGAAACTTGGTCAGAACAATTAGGAAAACAGAAGATTACGGCATATCATTTTGGAGCAGCACATACAGGCGGAGATGCAGTATATCATTTTGAAAACGAAAATGTTGTTCACATGGGAGACATCATTTTTAATGAAGCTTATCCTTATATTGACGTTGATGCTGATTGTACTTTGGTTGGATGGCCAAAGTATATTGAAGAAGTTTTAAAGAAGTTTGATAACGATACATTGTTTATTTATGGGCATGGCCCATCGCCGGAAAAATCTTTTGGCAACAAAGAATCTCTTAAAAAGATGATAGATTATATAAACACTCTTCACGATTTTGCAGGCAAAGAATTTAAAGTAGGAAAAACCAAAGAAGAGTTTGCGGAAAATAAATCTATTCCGGGTGTTACCGAAAGAACAGAGTTATGGCAGGGAGCTTTAAAACATAACTTAGAGGCATCATACCGATTCGTTTCCGAAAAAAAATAATTGTTTGTATGGACAACTCATTGTTGTCCCGATTTAACAAAATCAACTATTGCAGTAATCTTTTAACTTATACTAATGTTATTATTTTTTAACCAAGAAATTGCTTCTTCATCTCCAGACTTAGCAAGCTTATTATAACATTCTATTTCCTTTTCCATATTATTTGTTTTACCGTAAGCTTTAGCTAACATCCAGAAAACTTCTTTGTTGATAGGCATTTTGTATGAAACAGATTTCAAAGTTTCTATTTGTTCCTCTATCTTACCTTCAAATTCTAAAATACGTGAGAGAAGAATTTTTGCGTCTATATTGTCCGCTGAGTTTTTGAAAGATTTTTGAAGATAAGATTTCGCCAAATCTAATTTGTCGAGTTTGTAATACGCCGCAGCAATATAAAAAAGGACTTCTGCGTTTTCACGATTTATTTTTTCTACTTTTTTGTAAAAGTCAATTGCTAAATCTTTATTACCCTTTCCGTCGTAAAATTTACCTACTTTAAGCAAAGCCTTTTCGTGCTTTTCATCAATTTCAAGCACTTTCATAAAGTAATTAAAGGCTACAGTTTCATTTTTTTTCTTTTCATATAATAAACCAAGTTTATAAAATGGTTCTGTGACTTTATCATTAATTTTTGCAGCTTTTTGATAATAAATGAGAGCGTTGTCGCTTTCTTTAGAGTTGTATTCAATATCACCGAGATAAATATAGGCCTTAAAATTTAACGTATCATAATTGACTGATTTTTTAAAGTAATTAACCGCACTTTCCTTGTCGTTCAACATGGAATAGTGAATGATTCCAAGCTTAAAATAGCCATCTGCGAATGAGGGATTCACCTTTACAGCTTGAAGGTAATTATCAACAGCCAGCTTGGTTTCGGAACGGCCTAAATATATATTGCCAAGACTTTTATATGCACGGATGTCACCAGGGCTATTATTTATAGCCTTTTTGAAAACATTGATAGCTAAATCAATTTGATTGTTTTTTTGAAGAGCTGCACCGTACAGGTTTAAGTAATCCACATTATTGGGATTAGATTTTAGAGCCTTATTAAAAAAGAATTTTGATTTTTCGAAGTCACCTTGGTCATAATACTTTTGTCCAAGCCCAATTAAAACATCAATATTTTCATTAATGGTTTTACCAATTACTCTCAAGCCGAGAGAATTTCTTATCTTATCAAAGATCCACATTTTATTTTCAATTATTCACTGGTGATTGATCTACTGCTTCCTTTTTTTTAGGAAATAATGTCACAACGGAAGTTGAGTTCCCAATGTCAATTCCAAGTGCTGCATCTTTGTTATCATTAGAGTTTTCAAGAGAACGTATGCAATAACCTTCGCCAGCAAATGTTAGAGGATTTGGAACAATTTGAACATTTAGGAAATCAAAGTCTTTTCTGAAGCAATCAACAAGATCACTATACAACGAACCACCACCTGTAAGAAGTAACGAATTTGTGTTTTTGAAATCATCATCCTTCCAGGCATTTCTCAAGTAAGGTGAGATTATATCAGTGTAATATCTTTCAAGAGAACGTTTTCTGATTTTAGTTATATCAAGTTCCTGCCTATTAAGGATTATTTTTCCTTCTTTGAACGCTACGTCAAATTGATGTTCTGTTCTTAGTCCTAAATAAAATGATTTAGAGATTTCTTTAATTGTTAGATTCACAGCATAATTAAGGCCGACTAAACTTGTAATTGTTCTGTAAACCAAACCTTTCTCAGTGCTTAAGCAAGCTTCCAGGGTTCCATAACCGATACTTACTATAAAGAAACTATCTTCTTTTTTTAATTCCCCTTTTCTCGCAGAAATGGTACAAGCTTCTATTTCAGGCAAGACTTCAACGCTGTTTACTTTGGCAGTAATCATTTGTGTTAAACCGGATTTCTCAAATGGAGCCGGGTCAAAAGTTATCTGATGAGGACCGTTTAATAAATCTTCTGCTTTACTTTTGTTAACATGGTAAATTGAATAAGGGAACCCGGTAACCAGATTTTTGGGTAAATCATTTTTAGCATAACTGATCAAAAGTCCTGCCTTAGCCAGCAGCTTATATTCCAGATCATTTGGGAAGCTGTTTATTGCTTTTCCTGGAGCTACACCTTCAGATAAAGCCAAATAGCCGATAATATAACCCAAATCATCTTCATAAAACTTTAGTCCGTGAAGTAAGTCAGAAGCAACATTTCTAATTTCATAATTATTACTTTCAATTATACTCGGAAAAAGATAACTCTCCATCTGTATTTCTCCTATAAGTTTTTATAGCAATTTTAATAATGAAACTATGAAAAAAACTAATAAATAAAAATAAAATCTATACGATATTTTTGTATTAATTACTTATTGTTTTTGCTAAATAATAACTTCTCCCCTATAAGCAGCATAAGGCGTGCTTGTTTTATGGGGAACTATTTTTATATACCCTTTTCAGATTTAAAATCACTTTAAATGTATCATAAAATACATTTTTAAAATAAGATTGTTTTGTATTTATATATTTGTGTTTTTTAGTTTCAGTTACTAGAAGACAGGGGACAGAAAAGATAGAAGAATTATTGAGGCTGATAGTCTTAAGTTTTGCCATTGGTCGTTTTCAAAAATTAAACACAAATATAGTAATTTATTTTTAGAATTACCTTAATGGGGTGATATTGTCGAAAATTTCTAATCTGTACACACTACCTAAGAATAGCTGTGAAAACAAAATGTGTTACGATGTTATTCGTAAATTTTTAATCCTTTTGATTTAGCATATTCGATAACATCATTGTATTCTTTTTTTGTGACTCGTCTATTCAATTTTGGATAGTTGCTTGAATTATAAGCAGGATGATATTGATCCATAATATTAAGGTAAGTATCGGTTGAAATATTTTCAGCGATAAAATCTATCACCTTTTTTGATCCGGCAAGATCATTAGGCAAGATGAGGTGTCGAATAAGTAAACCCCTTTGTGAAATATCTCTTTTATTTAATTTTAAGTCGCCAACTTGATTATGCATTTCTGATATTGCATCTTTTACAACATCCCAGTAATTTTTAATCCCCGAATATGTTTCTGCTGTTTCATTTTCGGAGTACTTAATATCCGGCATGTAAATGTCAATTATTCCATCGAGCAGTTTTAAAGTTTCCACAGATTCATAACCACTGCAATTATACACTAGAGGTACTTCCAAACCTTTGTTTATTGCCTCAATTAGTGCTTCAACTATTTGCGGAGTAAAATGAATAGGTGTTACAAAGTTAATATTGTGGCAGCCTCTGTTTTGAAGATCGATCATTGTGTTGGCTAATTCCTCGATAGTTATTTTCTCTCCATAGCCTAAATGACTGATATCATAATTCTGGCAATAAAGACAGCTCAAATTACAGTGAGTTAGAAATATTGTACCGGAACCATATAAACCAACAAGAGGTGGTTCTTCCCCAAAGTGTGGACCAGCACTTGAAATAATTAAATCATCAGTTGAATTGCATAAACCAGTCTCGCCTTCGCTTCTTTTTGATAAACATTCATTCGGGCAAAGCCTGCACTCTCTTTGCAGTTCCTTTAACTTCTCTGAGCGTTCTTTTAACGAATTTGGATTATGTTTTTCTAAATATAGTGGTAGCATAAAATTTCATTTTTTGAAATACTTTCTTTAAAATAAAAAACCCTCTCAATAATATTAAGAGGGTTTTGGTAAAAATGATACTAAATTAGTTAGAGTCAATTTGCTTTAATAATTCTTCAACTGCAGTTTTTAATTGTGTGTCTTCGCCGTTGCGTCTGTAATCCGGTGCATTGTCAATAATGATATCCGGAACAGCAGGATAGAAATCCATATTTTTCAAATCTTTTTTAACAAACCAACCGCGATAAGGCAAACGTACCCATGTACCGTCAATCATTGACCTTCCGCCTGTTGAAATTACTGCACCAAAAGTAGGCTTTCCAACAAGTTTTCCGATTCCCAGATTTTTATAAGCATGTGAGAAAATTTCAGCATTTGAATAGCTGTTTTCATTGCATAATGCTATTGATGGTTTTGTCCAAACGCCGTAAGGTAATCTTTCACCGAACGGATAATGATCAACAAAGTTTTTATGTTCCTTTTCAATATTCTTTGCAGCTCCTCTTGGAATAGTGAAGGCATGCTGGTCAACATTTAACGAAGTCATTAAGAAGTCTGTAATCCATCCGCCGTTATTGTTTCTAACGTCGATTACCAAACCTTCTTTTCCGTAACCGGCTGCTGTTAACTCTCTTTCGAATTTTTCGTAGTTTGTCCAGCCCATTGTACGGACGTGTAAGTAACCCAATCTACCTTTTGAATATTTATCAACTAACGCTCTTTTTTCTTTTGCCCACTCTTCATTCAACTGATCTGTTAAACCGGATGCAGGTCTGATAATTACTTCTCTTTTCTTTCCATCTTTGCCTTGAACTTCAAGTAACACTTTTTCGTTTGTTGTGTTAACTAAAAGGCTGTTAAAGTTAGTTAATGAGTTTAGTTTAGTACCGTTTACTGAAAGAATTTTATCACCCACATTCAATTTGCTTCTTTCTTTGTCTGCTGGTGAATCAATGATTACATGCTTAACAACAGCAGCGTCACCGTCCGGAACAACTTCAATTCCGAGCCTTCCTGTACTGTGATTGTTGAGGTCTTCTCTTGAATCAGGTGTAGCATAAATATTCATGTGACTTGCATTCAGTTGCCCGATCATTGCACGGAATACATTTCTGAAGTCTTCGCCTGTTGTTGTTTTTAATGCTCTTGATTTATATTTAGCTTTTAGTTTGTTCCAATCCTGTCCGTGATAATTCGGATCGTAGAAACCGTCGCGCAGCATTCTCCAACCTTCTTCAAACATTTGCTCTTTTTCTTTGTAATAATCAACAGTCATTTTTGCTGAGAATGACATTGATTCTTCTTTGTCGCTTGATGTTGCAATCCTTGAAAGTTTACCGCCTCTTTTTATGAAGTAAAGATATTTACCATCCTTGCTCAACATCAATCCGTTCGGGCTTGATCCGCTCTTTGTAATTTGCTTTTTATCTTCGCCATTCCATTTTGATTTATATAAGTCGGTACCGCTCTTTGTCGGGTTTAACGCAGTGTAATAAATTGTTTCGCCGTCTTTTGAAAATGCTAAATTGTTTTCGTCACTGCCAAGGCTGGTAACTTGTTCAAGTCTTTCGTGAATGTTTTCGAGATCAATTTTAATAGGTTCGACTTCATCTTCTTTCTTTTCATCATCGTTATCATCTTTTTTCTTCTCTTTCTTTGGCTTTTCTTCATCATCAACTTCATCCCAATCTCTTTGTGTTTTTTCCCAATCGTCTTTATTCAGCCATGCGAACCAAATGTCATCAGTACGGTTGTTTCTGTCAGAATAAAATCCGAGTTTAGAACCATCCGCACTCCAAACAGGATTGTAATCAATTCGCGGATGCATACTAACATTTACGGGATCTTTTTCTCCGTCTGCAGCATGAATAAATATTTCAGTGTTGTGATCTAAATTTTCTAATGAATAAGCAAGCCATCTGCTGTCTGGGCTCCAGGCTACGTTGGCAGGAGTATCCCAACCGTCAAGCAAAGTTATACTGTTTGATAATTCACCGTTGGCAGAAATCTCGGCAACAATTAATTTTCCTCTTTCGATTTGGTAGTTTAGTTTTTTACCATCCGGTGAAACTACAGGGTATGATTCGTCTTCTTTGGTTGATGTAATTCTTTTTACTTCGTGCTTCATTGATTTGAATAAATTGGGCTGATCTTTGTCTGCAGATTTTAATAAGTATAAATCGAATTGTCCGTCTCTGTCGGACACAAAAACTAATGTCGTGTCGGATAACCAGGAAATTTGGTGGTCTCTAAAAGAATGGTTACTTAAATTAATTGAGCGTGATTTTTTTTTGTCATTTTCTTTAATAAATATTTCGCCGCGTGTTACAAATGCTGTGTATTTCCCATCCGGTGAGACATCATATTCTGAAGCGCTGCCTGTGAAAGCTCTATATTCAACCGGGTCAAACCTGTCGTCTTTTGCAACTTTGACTTTAACTTTAGTTGGCTGTCCGCCGGTTGTTTTCATAACATAAATATCTGTTTGATATTCAAAAGCAAGAGTTGATCCGTCAGCGCTTATATCTATATAAGTAATTCCTTCGTCGTTGTATTTTGTTAATTGCTCATTGTTACCAACAACATTTCCGCTGTCGTTAATTTTCGTTTTATAAATATTGTATCTACCTGATTTAGCGCTTAAATAATAAATAGTTCTTGAGTCACCCCAAACCGGGTAAATATCCATTCCGTCAAATTTAGTTAACTGTTTGTAAGATTTATCATCTTTATTGAAGAGCCATATTTCTCTATTTGCGGGACCCTTGTAAGCTTCTCTAGACAGCCTGCAAGAACCTCTTACATAGGCAATAAATTTATTATCGGGAGAAACAACAGGCATATTGCCGAAGCCGTCTAATATTCTGTAAGGTGTTCCCCCTTTTGCCGACACTTCATAAATTTCGGATGTCCATTCCGTTTGTCTATACTCTCTCCTTGTAGTAAAAACAATATTTCCGTCGGGTGTCCAATCTCCCAAATTGTTTGCTGTAGAATAATAAGTTAATCTTTTTAAATTTCCACCCTGAGCATCAATTGTATAAACGTCATTTCCTCCGTAAGGAGTGAACCTGCCTACATTGCCGTTTCTGTTACTATTAAATGTTATTTTTTTATTATCGGGACTCCATTTGGGGAAACCGTCGTACCCTTCATGTATTGTTAATCTTGTTGCTGTGCCACCGCTAGCGGGAACAGTCCATATATCTCCCTGGTACGAAAAAGCCAGGACTGAGCCGTCGCTGTTTAACGATGGTTGCCTAACGAATGGAGAATCATCAGCAGTAATTGAGTTAAAAATAATTACGCATACCAATAAGCTAAATATCCTTTTCATAGAGTTCCTTTAGTTTGTTAAAATGAATTTATCTTTTGAGAAGAAAATTAAGAATTGCAAAATACCCTTCAAAGAAAATTGAATAATCAGATTGAGACGAATATAATACATTAAGGTTTCTTTTTTTGATTTTGTGCAACCTTTTTTTAAGTTTGCCGTCTTAATACATAGAGACACAAGGTATATAGGAGAATTAGGTATGATGTCTAAAGCTTTGGTTGCTGCATCCACTAAACCGTTGATTTTATCAATACTCCGCGGCGGAGAAAATTACGGGTATCAAATCATACAGAGAGTTAAAGAGCTGTCCGGCGGAAAACTGGAATGGGCAGACGGAATGCTTTACCCGGTTTTGCACAGGCTTGAAAAAGACGGTTTTGTGAGCACAAGCTGGAAAATTTCCGACGAGGGACGACGAAGGAAATATTATAAAATAACCGACCTTGGTAGAAAAGAACTTGAGAAAGAAATGAAACAATGGCTTGGCGTACACGAATTGTTGACAAAACTTTGGGGACCTCTTCCCGCGCTGGAAAATTGATGAGATGTTTTATGCGATAATAAATTGGGGGAGTAATGTTTAATCTCGAAAAAGAGATAATAAATTGGAAGAAAAAATTAAGAAAGTATCAATCTATCGAAGACGGATATGCAGACGAACTTGAGAGCCATTTACGTGATTTAATTGATGAACATATTTCGAGAGGAATTTCAGAAGAAGCTTTTAAAATTGCCTGTAAAGAAATAGGCGACTCTGAAAAAATCAGTAGTGAATATTATACGGAAGATACTAAGGCATTAAGCAAAAGACCACCCTGGCAAGACCATCCTTTTATACCTTCGCTTATTGTAAATTATTTTAAGATAGCCGCGAGAAATATTAAAAGGCACAAAGGACATTCCTTTATTAATATTATGGGATTGTCGATTGGGTTGGCTGCGTTTATCCTCATTTCACTTTATGTTAATTACGAATTGAGCTTCGATAAACACCACGAAAAAATTGACAACATTTACCGGGTTTACACGCAATTTTTGGATCACGATCACGGCGGAATGGATAAAATGGCTATCAGTCGTTACGGTGTTGGTCCTGCTATAAAAGATGCAATGCCTGAAATTGAAAACATGTTCAGATTCTTCAGAAGCTACGAAGTTACTTTTGATTATGACGATAAAAAGCATTTTGAAGAAACAGTTTTTGCTGCCGACCCTTCCGTGTTCGAAATGCTTGATTTCAATATACTTGAAAAGCAAACACAGCAATTACTTGAGACCCCATCAAGTTTGGTAATTACCAAATCTATGGCAAACAAATTATTTGGTGATGAAGGAGCGCTTGGAAAAACCCTGCTTTTTAACGGCGAGCACGAACTTGTTGTAGAAGCAATAATTGAAGATATTCCTGCAACATCTCACTTCCATTTTAACTTCCTTTACTCTGTAAAAGGGTTCGAAAGAGTTTGGGGAAGGGACATGTTTAGCTGGGAAAGAGGATCCTGCCATACTTATTTGTTGCTGAATAAAAACACTACTCCGGCAAAGATAGAAGCTAAACTCTCGGAATTTATTGATGAATATTTCTCGGAAGAACGCGGACATCAGCATAAATATTTACTGCATTTACAGAACATGGCTGATATACATCTTTACTCTAATTATAATGCTGAAATAGAAAGCAACAACGACATAGATAACATTTACCTTTTTTCCGCAATAGCATTTATGATTTTATTTATCGCCTCTCTTAATTATATAAACTTAACAACAGCACATTCTTTAAAACGCGGAAAAGAAGTTGCGATAAGAAAAACAATTGGTGCAACACGCGCTTTGTTATCGAGACAATTTTTAAGCGAATCAATAGTAATTGCGTTGATAGCTTTTATCTCCTCACTCGTAATTTTGTTTTTTATTCTGCCGTCATTCAATTCTTACGTTGAAAGAAGCTTTGAATTCTCCGATATATTCAATGAAGGATTTTTATTATTTGTATTTTTTACTACAGTTCTGATTGGGTTGGTCTCTGGTCTCTACCCTGCCTTTATAGTTTCCTCGTATAAACCGGTATCAATATTTTCAGGCGTTTTTGGTTCAAGTCAAAAAGGATCACTTGTCAGAAGTATTTTCGTAGTAATTCAATTTTCGATATCAATTGCGCTAATTGTGTGCACAATTGTTGTTGACGGACAGATGAAGTATATAATTAATGCAGACTTGGGCTACCAAAAGGACCAGATAATTGTTATCAAAACACCAACAAATGATTTTAGGAATAAGCTTGATATAATTAAAAATGAATTGCGTAATAATTCTAATTTTGAGCTGGTAAGTTCATCTTCATATTTACCAAACGAAATTTTGGACCAGACGGACTTAAAATGGCCCGGCATGCCGGAGGAAATTGAGATTCGTACTTATGCAGGATTTGCCGATTACGACTGGGTGGATCTTTTCGGAATAGAAATAGTTAGCGGAAGAAATTTTTCAAAAGATTATCCCTCCGATGCACAAGGCGCATTTCTAATTAACGAAGCGGCAGTGAGAGCTACGGGTTGGGAAGAGCCAATCGGTAAAGAATTAATACACTGGAATAACGTTACCGGTAAAGTGGTCGGAGTTATGAAAGATTTTAATTTCCTATCTCTTCACCAGGAAATTGTACCTCTCTATATCTTCTTCGAACCTAAGGTTAGAAACTATTATCTCACCGCAAAAATTGCAGGAGGAAGAATCCCGGAAACTGTTGAGTACCTTGAGGAAAAGTGGGCTGAGTTTATGCCGGGTCAGCCTTTTGAATATAGTTTCTTTGATGAAGAATTTAATGCCCAATATAAAGATGAGTTAAAACTGCAAAGTCTATTTAAGGTGTTTTCGTTTATAGCAATTTTTATTTCCACGTTGGGGCTACTCGGTTTAGCCTCTTACACAACGGAGAGAAGAACAAAAGAAATCGGCGTAAGAAAAATAATGGGTGCCGATGCATCAAATATTTTAATTATGTTTGTTCGTGAATTTACCAAATGGGTGGTGATAGCGAATCTCATAGCATGGCCGGTGTCTTACTATTTTATGAACAGATGGCTTAATGATTTTATTTATAAAATTGATCTTAGTATTTGGATCTTCTTAATATCGGGTTTGATTGGATTAATAGTTGCGGTAATATCTGTAGCTTATCACTCAATAAAAACAGCCTTCTCAAATCCTGTTGAGGCATTAAAATATGAATAATCAATGCGGCTTGTATTTGCTGGATTGAATCTATGAGATATTTGCAAATAATATTTCCGGAGGATAAAAATGTTCAACCTTGAAAAAGAAATAAAAATGTGGAAGAAATCTTTAAGAAAAAACCAGGCTTTTGAAGAAGGTTACATTGAAGAACTTGAGTCGCATTTAAGGGATTTGATTGAAGAAGGATTAACAATCGATTTACCGGAAAAGGAAGCATTTGAAAAAGCAGTTAGTGAATTAGGCGAGACTGAAAAAATAGGTGACGAATTCTATAAAACCGACACGACCAATATAAGCGGACAACCTCACTGGAAAGCGCGCTGGTTTATGCCTTCGTTGTTATACCATAATTTTAAGATCGGGTATAGAAATGTAAAACGTACCGCCTGGCATTCATCGTTAAATATTGCAGGGCTCGCAATCGGAATGGCGTGTTCAATATTAATAATATTGTGGATTCAAACTGAACTGAGTTATGATCAATTTCATAAAAATATCGACAATTTATATAGAGCTTACCAAATACAAGAGCATTCGGGCACTCAAACATTGAGGACAGATAATTTACCCGGTCCGCTTGCCGGAACACTCAAGGATGAATTTCCGGAAATAGAAAATGCGGCAAGATTTCTTAGGGCAGGCAGAAAACCTATAAAACATTCGGACAAATTTTTTAATGAAATGATTTGTTTTACTGATCCGGAGTTTCTTCAAATGTTTGATTTTCCTCTTAAGCATGGCAATAAAGAAACAGTGCTGTCGGAACCGTTCTCTATTGTAATAACCGAAAAAATTGCAAAGAAATATTTTGATGAAGAAAACCCAATCGGGAAAACCTTAACGGTCGATAATAAAAACGATTTTACAATTACCGGGGTTATAAATGACTTTCCTTCAAATTCTCATTTAAGTTGGGTAGATGTAATGCTTCCGTTTATAAATACAAAAGAAGTTGTTGATGAAACATTTGAGCGCTGGGGAAGCAATTGGCCGCGTACATATATTCAGCTTAAAGAAGGAACAAGTGTTGATGAGTTTGAAAATAAAATAAAAGGCACTCTTAAAAAACATCAGGGTACCACGGCGTCGTTGTTTGTTCAGCCAATCGGCAAAATGCATCTTTATACTTTGACCGGAGAGAGCGGTTTTATAAAATATATTTACATCGTTTCGGTAATTGGAATTGCCGTATTGCTGATAGCATGTATTAACTTTATTAATCTTTCAACAGCAAGATCGAAATTAAGAAGCAAAGAAGTGGGTCTGCGTAAAGTAACAGGCGCACAAAGATCGAGTCTGATTTTCCAGTTTTTGGGCGAATCGGTTTTATTAACTGTAGCAGCGTTGTTTGCTGCGGTAGTAATTATATATTTATCTCTACCGGTGATAAATAACATTCTAATAGAGCTTACCGGAACGGAAATTATCTTTAATTTGTTTGAAAACCACTTTCTTCTTATAGCAATAATTTCCGTTACGATTATTACCGGACTGTTGTCCGGGCTGTATCCCGCTTTTTATTTGTCTTCTTTTCAGCCTGTAAAAATTTTAAGAAAGGATTTCTCTTCTTCAAATAGATCATTATTTAGAAATTCGCTTGTAGTTATACAGTTTGCTTGTTCAATAATTCTAATAATATCTACATTAATAATCTCTTCGCAATTGAGTTTTTTAAGTAATTCTGATCTCGGCTATAATTCCCAAAACCTTGTATACGTGCCCCTTGGAGGAGAATCGAGAAATAAATACGAAACAATTAAAAGCGAACTACTAAAATCCTCTAATATTTTGAATGTAACTGCGACCAGCCGTTTACCGCTATCCGGCGGTAATTCTTCTTCCAGGTTTGAGTGGGACGGAAAAGATCCCGAGCTAAAAGTTTTGATTAATGTTATTGATGTTGACCCGAATTATATAGACGCGATGGAAATGACAATGCTTGAAGGCGATAAACTTAAAAAGATTCACGATACTGAAGATGACGCGCCTTATAATTTCTTGTTAAATGAAAACGCAGTCAAAAGAATGAACCTGGAATCACCAATAGGTAAACTGGTTAAAAACGGCGATTGGAAAGGAAGGGTTGTCGGAGTAGTTAAAGATTTTCATTTTTCTTCTTTTCATCGAGATATTCAGCCGATGTTAATTTATTCCGATAGTGATACTTTTAAATATTTATTAGCAAGAACAGCAGATAGTAACATTTCGGATGCACTAAACCACTTAGAAGAAACGTGGTATAAAATTAATCCTTCAACGCCGTTCACTTATACATTCTTAGATAAATCAATTGAAGGCTTGTATCAAACGGAAACAAGCATATCAAAGCTTCTGCAATATTTTACGGTTATGGCGATCTTCATTGCCTGCCTTGGTTTGCTGGGCTTGTCATCGTTCACGGCTGAGAGACACACAAAAGAAATTGGAATTAGAAAAGTATTAGGTTCCTCAGTGTTTAGTATTGTTTTATTGCTGTCAAAACAATTTTCAAAATGGGTTATTATCTCAAATCTTGTTGCCTGGCCGATAGCTTATTACTTATCAAATCAATGGCTGGAAACATTTGTTTATAGGATAGATATTCAATACTGGACATTTCTGCTTTCAGGTTTGGCAGCATTATTAATAGCTTTAATCACAGTAAGTTATCATACAATTAAAGCTGCTGTCGCTAATCCTATCAATTCACTTAAATATGAATAAAGGGTTCAAATATGTTCAATCTTGAAAAAGAAATACAAAAATGGAAAAAATCCCTAAGGAAAAATAAATCGTTCGAGGATGGAAGTATTGAAGAATTGGAATCTCATTTAAGAGATGAAATTCAATCAAAAATAGCTGAAGGTTTTAGCGAAGAGCAAGCTTTCCGTGATGCCGTAAAATCATTTGGTAATGTAAAAAAGCTTAACAAAGAATACTCCAAGTCAACCTCACCTTTGTATCAAAATAGAAAAACAAACTTTGGTGAAATTTGGATGCCTGCCTTATTTATGAATTACATTAAAATTGCAATAAGAAGCCTGAAAAAGAATGTTGGTTATTCTATTGTAAATATAGGCGGACTGGCAATAGGAATGGCGGTTTGCATTTTTATTACATTGTTTATTAGGCACGAATTAAGTTACGATAAACACAACCAAGACCATGAAAGAATTTACAGGGTTGTAAAAGATTTTGTTTTTGATGACGGAGTACTTCCCGATGCGACAACACCGCCTGCGCTGGCGCCAACTATTAAAAAAGATATTCCTGAAATTGAAGAATCAATAAGAATTATGCCGAGCTGGGGAAGTAAGTTTTTAATCAAATCGGGCGAGAAGAAATTTTATGAAGATAGCTTTTTAAAAGCCGACAGCAATTTCTTTTCTGTTTTTACAGTTGTGCCGGTTACCGGTGATCTTAAAACTTCATTAATCGACCAGAGTTCAATAGTGCTTACCGAATCAATGGCTGGAAAATATTTTGGCGATGACAACCCTGTTGGCAAAACTCTTTTAACTGAGAGATCCGGAAGAACTGAAACCAAAACTGTTACGGCAGTAATTAAAGACTTCCCTGATAACGCTCATTTTGATTTCGATTTTTTGATACCGATGAACAAAGGAGTGGATGAAAGATGGGGCTGGTATAATTTTTATACTTATATAAAGCTAAAAGAAAATGCGTCGTACGTAAACTTTGACGAAAAAGTTCAGGAAGTTTTTAAGAAAAACAATCCTGAAAATAGAAATGTATTTTACTCCCAGCCTTTAACAGATATTCATTTAAAATCGCAATTGAAATGGGAACTTGGTTCAAACGGTGATATTTCGCAAGTCTATACTTTTGCGACTATTGCGCTGTTTGTAATAATTATTGCCGCAATAAATTTCATTAATTTATCAACTGCCCGCTCAACTAATAGAGCTAAAGAAGTAGGGATAAGAAAAGTTAACGGTGCTTTTAGATTCTCTTTGATAAAACAGTTTCTTTTGGAATCTGCAATAACCTCTTTTGTTTCGTTTACAATATCAGTTGTACTTATGTATCTGCTTTTACCTTTTCTTAATTCGCTGTTTGAAACCAACCTTGATTTGCTGAACGCACAAAACGTCGATTTAGTAATACTGATGGGATCAATAGCAATTTTTGTTGGCTTAGTTGCCGGCCTTTACCCGGCTCTTTATTTATCGGGCTTTCAGCCGGTTTACGTTTTGAAAGGATTACGAAATATTAAAGGAAGTTTAATTTGGCTGAGAAAAGGATTAGTTGTTACCCAGTTTGTAATATCGGGCGTATTAATTACCGGGACACTTATAATAGATGATCAACTACAGTTCATAAGAAACTTTGATTTGGGTTTTGACAAAGAACAGGTAATGGTAATTCCCAATGCAGACAATATTGAAGGAAGGGAATCCTTTAAAAACGATTTAATAAAATTAGCATCTGTAAACAATGTTGGAAATGCCTCCGGTGTTATAGGCGGGTTAAATTGGACAAATGCCGTAAGATCAAAAGAATCCGAAAAATACGTGTTGATGAATTTCCAATATGTTGATTATAGCTTGCTGGACCTCTTAAAAATTAAAATGGAAGAAGGCCGAAAGTTTTCAAAAGATTTTCCAGCCGATTATGAAAACGGAATTATTTTAACAAAGAAGGGAGTTAGTGAAATAGGGCTGGAAGAACCGGTAACCGGTAAACAGGTTATTTGGTCAGAAAGCGAAGACACGACAGTTTATAGAACTGTTATCGGAGTAGCCAACGATTTTATTTTTACTTCTTTACACCAGGAAATTAAACCCTTTGCATTTTTGTTAAATGATGACGAGTTAAGTAATCTTTTTATCAAAGTTAATACGGCAAACTTCCATGAATCACTTAGCGCCATAAAAGAAAAATGGAATCAGTTTGTTTCGGACAGGCCGTTCGAATATTACTTTTTAGACAACACTTTTGACCAGCTTCATAAAGCAGATAAAAAGTTTAGCGAGATATTTAACGTTATGACTTCGCTTGCAATCTTTATTGCATGCCTTGGTTTGTTTGCTTTAACTGCTTACACAGTTGAAAAGAAAACCAAAGAAATAGGCGTAAGAAAAGTTTTAGGAGCCTCAGTCCGGTCAATTGTTTCAATGCTGTCGTTAGATTTATTAAAACTTGTTTTAGTCGCAAACTTAATAGCTCTTCCCGCTACATATTTTGTAATGAATAAATGGCTTGAGGAGTTTGCTTACAGAATAGAAATAACTATTTGGGTTTTTGTATTGTCGGCAATAGTAACGGTTTTAATTTCATTGCTCACAATTAGTTTTCAATCAATAAAAGCTGCGTTGGCAAACCCTATAAAATCCCTTAAATATGAATAAGGAATTATAGATGTTCAATCTTGAAAGAGAAATTAAAAAGTGGAAAAAATCTCTTCGTAAAAATCAATCTTTGGAAGACGGATACATCGAAGAATTGGAATCGCATTTAAGAGATGAGATTGAAAAAAGCACCTCACTGGGAATGAGTGAAAAAGAAGCATTTAAAAAAACCAAAGATTCAATTGGTAGCCTGGAGGAAATAGCAGGCGATTATTATAAAAGCGATGCTAAATCAATTATAATGAGATCCTCGTTTGAAAAACCATTCTGGATGCCTGATCTGGGGTGGAATTATTTAAAGATCGCATTTAGAAACCTAATTAAGTTTAAGACGATCTCTTTTATTAATATAGCCGGTTTGGCAGTCGGTACGGCGTTGTTCATATTAATGGCTATGTTCGTAATTGATGAGCTGAGTTACGATAAATTCCATGAAAAGCATGATAGAATATTTAGGATAGCTATGATATCGGATGATTTGGGCGGACAAACAAGAACACCTCACCCGATGGCACAGGCATTGGTTAGAGATTTTCCCGAAGTTGAG
>CAJHYN010000048.1_pt1 | contig 28565 bp, 30 predicted proteins | sample 9198641 | NCBI WGS metagenome assembly CAJHYN01 (sample SAMEA7708370, study PRJEB35096) | sediment metagenome | biome: marine neritic benthic zone biome [ENVO:01000025]; feature: sediment [ENVO:00002007]; material: shallow marine sediment [ENVO:03000034] sea grass bed [ENVO_01000059] ... | reverse complement strand
GTTAGCACTTCAGGAGACGCTAGCCAGCTTTTACTTAATGCTGCTCAGGTGACAAGAAATCTGGTCTTATTAGAGTGGGCAGATCCGTTTGATGAAGAGATTGGATTTAAAGTGCAAAAACTGAGCGTTACTGCTAATGAATCTGAATTTACCGACATATTTGTAAGAGGGCCAGGAAGCGGTGGTTTATTAAATTTTTCTGATAGCAATGTAACGCCATCAGTGACGTATAGATATAGAATACAAGCTATACTACCAAGTCAATTTATTTCTTCAAATGAAATTCATGTAACAATACCGGTTAATTAACTTATGAATGACAAAACAAAAATAGAAGACAAAACAAAGAACAGCGTTGGCCGGGTAATTATCAACACTGATGAAATTTCAAGCGTAATACATGATGACAAAGTTTTAGAGATAATTGAAAAAATTAAATCATCTTTTCCATTTACCCTAATAGGCAGGACCAAGATACAGAATGAGATTGATAAACTGAGCGACTTTTTTTGGATAAAAGAGACGACAGGTAAGTATATAATTGTTAATTCATCTTACTCTGATTGGCTGGGATTAAAGTTTACAAAAGTTGAAGGTAAACAAGAAAAATCTTTTTTACCGAAATACCTTTCAGATTTTTACAGTAACATAGATTCATATATTGTCGATACATCAAACACGGTAATATTTGAGGGCATTGGCGGTTATTCAAAAGAAAATAGCGATTCGAAATTGGAGATTATTGAAATACCGATATCTAATTCAGATAATCAAGTAATTGCGATTATTGGAGTATCACAAAAAAAAGCATTGGAAAAGAAAGAAGTAAAAAAAGATTTTGAATTAATCGAAAAAACTTTTCTCGAATTCGCTGAACCTGTATTAATCGTTGATACTAATAACAACATTATTCAATGCAGCAAATCTGTAAACACAGTTTTTGGTTATACCGAAGATGTAAGTCTGCAAAACAAAAATATCTCAAAACTGTTTGATACAAATACTCTAACAAAAATCGAATCTTTTATAAACGACAAGGAATTTGAAAATGTAGAAAGAACATCATTCAATTTAACCGACAGCGGCGGAATGAATGAATTTGAAGTTGCTCTATACAAAATTTATTATAAAGAAAATTTATCAGCTTTTTCTATTGTCTTTAAAGAGGCAAGCAAAACTACTAAATCACAAGAGACGAAGATTAAAATGTACGATATCATAATGCAAACTAGTCCCGAAGCCATTTACATTTACGATGTTGAGAATCTGAAATTTTTGGAAGTAAATGAAGCGGCTTTGAAATTGTACGGCTATACGAGAGATGAATTTTTACAAATGGACTTAACGGATTTATATGCGCCGGAAGATATCCAAACTTTGCTTGAGTCGTCCGGAAATATAAAAGCTGAAAATACTTTCTCCGGGCCGTGGCGGCATAAAAAGAGAGACAGCAATTCAATATTTGTAATGCTAAGTAAAACCTCACTTGATTTCAGAGCTAAAAAAGCTCATTTAAACATTGTAAAGGATATTACAGACAATATTGAAATGAACAAAAATATTCAGCTTTACAAAGCTTCTTTTGATAATTCAAGTGATTTGATATTTGTTACCGACGATGATGGCTTCATTACTTATGCTAATAAATCGGCTATAGCTACATTAGGTTTTTCAAAAAACGATTTTGATAAGAAACCTTTTTTAAGCCTTTTACCTGATTCCGACCGTGCAAAGATTAATACAGAAGTATTTCATTCCGGTGATAATTCTTCTAAAAAATTTGAAGTTAAGCTTAAAAAGAATTCAAACGAACTTATTGAAGCAACATTGAATTCCACTCCTGTTACCAACTATAAAGGGGCTGTTTCTACTTTTAATTTAACAATTGTTCCCAAAATCAAAGAAAATATTGTTGAAAAAGAGATTGTCAAAACAGTGGAACCGCAAATATCTTCAGCTTCTTCACAAACGGATCCGAAGTTTTTATCACATTTATTCCACGAATTATTAACACCTATAAACGTAATTATTGGTTTTGCAAGTGAATTAACTGAACCTGATAACATAACACAAGATGAAGTTCAAGAAGCAGCAGAATTAATTAGGGAAAATCAGCATTTACTAATGCAGACAATGGATGCAGCAATTGAATACACCAATATGGAAAATAATGATATAAGGTTGAATGTTGATAAGTTTGCTTTTGTCGAGCTACTTGAAGAGTTAGAGGAAAATATTCAAAAAGATGTACAGGCAAAAAGCATAGAAATTGTTTATGGTAAAATTTCATCGTCTCTTGAAATAAATTGCGATAAACAAAAACTTGAATTGCTGTTAACTCAATTGCTAAAATATTTCATTGCGATTAATGATGAATCAAAATTATATATTTCTGCCAATATGTACGATGATCAACATTGGTTGTTTTCCATGAGGAATAAAAAGGATGGAATAACTGAAAATGTGCGGTCAAATTATCCCAAGTTAATTAATGCAGAAGAAAGCGAAGTAAGAAGGAGCTTTAGTATATCAAGGTTTTCTCTCAGGCTGATTAGGAAGCTGCTTGGACTTATGAATGTTAACTTCGAAATATTTGAAAAGAAAGGTTCTCCATATGAATTAAGATTTGTAATGCCCTTCAATGTAAATGAAATTAAAGAAACGCAGGATGTTAAAACTGAAATTCAGGAAACCATAACAGAAATTAAACCGGAATCTGAAGTCCTTCATGAACAAGAGAAAATTGAACAGCCAGTTAATGAAGATTTATTTGCTCCAGTACTTGAAGATCAAAAACCAGATACCGAGGAAGAGACTGTTTTAGTTAAAGAAGTCAAAAAGGTTGATCTCAAAACACTGACCTGTTTATATGTTGAAGACCAGGTTGACTCTCAAATTTTGTTTAAAGTACAGATGAAAGAATTAAAATCTATAGATATAGCTCCAAGCTTTGAGGAAGCAATTCCTTTATTATCTCGTACTACTTATGATTTCATAATACTTGATATTAATCTTCAGGGTGAATATAACGGGTTAGATGCAATGCGTATCATTAGAAGGATGCCGGGCTATGAGAAAGTTCCTATAATTGCTTCTACAGCATATCTAATGCCTGGAGATAAAGACAACTTCATTGCAGCAGGTTTTTCGGAATTTATATCAAAACCATTGTTGAAGGATAAACTTATTGAAGTAATTACAAGCTTGTTTTAAATAATCTTGAAAACGAAATTATTTTATTGAATTGTCGGATCTATTGGAATATTTTTTCTTTTCCTGTAGGCCAAAATTGCTTTTAATGATAGGAAGTAAGCTAATGCTGCTGTTATCGCCCCCATAACAAATCCGCCTGAAAAGAAAACAATCACTCCTTCAGTACCTAATGCTAGAATATTATCAATATTAGGTTTATTAATGATATTATAAATTGCATTCCAGGAGATTTCAATTTGTGTTACGATTTCACCGACTTTGAATGCGGCGTAGTAAATAGGAAACATTGTAACCGGATTTGATACTAAAGTTGCTGCCGTAGCTAAAATAACATTACAGCCCAATAATAATCCAATCGGCACTACTACAAATGTTTGTAAACCAATTGGAATCAATAAACCTATGAAAACACCAAGTGCAATACTTAATGCTATTTTAGAAGGTTTACTTTTTAAAGTTAGTACTCTTCTTACGTAGTTTTTTAATTTTTCTTTATTAAAAAAATCTTTCAGGTTTGAGAGAGATATTTTAAGGTGGTGATGTTCATCCATGTCTGTTAACTATTCACTTATAGTTTCGTGTTTTTTCTTTTTAGATCATCAAATATTTGTTTAATCATATCTTTAGAATTTACTAATTTTTCTCCTGAGATTCTTATTTTTTTTACTTTGAATATATTCGGAAACGCTATTTTTCCTCGAGCAAAACTGTACATTAAAGATAAATTTAAGTAATCAATAAAAAATAAAATTTTTCTTCTTAATCGTACTTTTTCTTCTGTAAATCCCAACAACTTTGCATTCTTGCTGTTAAAGAAATATGATATCCCGAAAAAATCTATTTTCTTTGATACTTTTTTCTTTTCGATATCCTGTATAATATTTAGTAGTCCGTTGCAGTAATGAAGCATAATTTCTTTTCTTGCCCGCATTCCATGGTATGCCCACTTCATGTTCATTAAGTAATCGAAAGTATTACCGTTATGCATTTCCCAGGCCTTTTTGTTTGATTTTATTACAAGAAGCATTGGTGAATAATAATTATAAAATCCCAGTAATCTGAATAATGGTGCTATTGAAAAGTGGCTTATTGTTTTTATTACAGGAATTAATAATATCCAAAAGGGAAAATAAACTATAGTTACTAAAGTTGCAGAAACTCCAACACCAACTACAGACATGAATACTGCAACCGTCCACTGTGCAGGCTTAGGTAAATTATACAATCTTCTAATTGGTGCTAAAAAGTACTGAGTCATTCCGGCTATAAATACCTTATTATTCAGACCAAATATAAATGTTTTTTATTATTGAATTATTATGAAAATATTATATTTTAGTTAATTATCATGCAATTGATTTATTTCACGAAAAAAGGATAATACTTTTAGTTTGCTAACAAAACCTAAATATGAAACAAAATTTAACTTGACATTTTCATATGTATGTTACATGTTACCATACATTTGTATGGTAGTCATCCTTTTTATTCTTGACATGATCATACTCTTACTTTCTTTTTTATTTGTGACTAAGATTATGACTAAAAGTAAGATCAAGAAAATAAAGGAATATGTGACTCACGTGCCGCAGGTGTGTTTAGATACAATTAGATTTTAACTAAAAAGAAAATGGCAAAAGAATTAACACACATACAAAGTAAAATACTGGATTTTTTGATAGAAAAAAAGTCCTCAGGTATTATCCCGACTTTAGCGGAAATAGCTACTTACTTCGGTTATAAAAACCGTGCTACGGTTCAGCAGCATTTGCAGGCAATTGAAAAGAAAGGTTACATAAAACGTAACCCCAAAATATCACGCGGAATCGAGTTAACAATTGAAGAGAAGTTTTTTATTCCACGGCCGGTATTGGGTGAAGTAGCTGCAGGTAATCCGCTTACAATTTATCCTGATGCTATTGATATGATTGAACTCCCTACAATTGCTCGTATGCCGAAGGATTCTTTCCTTTTGAGAGTAAAGGGGGATAGCTTAAAAGATGCATATATTTTTAACGGTGACGTTGTAATTATAAACCCGAACATTGAACCGTTAAACGGACATATTGTAACAGCAGTGCTTGACGATTCGGCAGTAGTGAAACGTTTTGTTAAAAAGCATGGTAAAATTGAATTACATTCTGAAAATCCGGAATATAAACCTATAATGATTGAAAAGAATTATATCGGTTTTAAAATAGTAGGAGTGGTAGTTGGAGTTTACAGAAGTATGCAGAGAAAAGTTGGTTAATATAAATTTAATCACAACTTTAAAAAACATTGATGTCGGTCATAGTTTTGGTTGTTGATTAATATTTAAATTAATTCCTAAGTTAACTTCAAATGAATTTAACGGGGTGCAAAATGAAATACCACGTAATCTATCTTTTACTTTTAGCATTTTCAATTTTAGTTTATGTTGTTTCATAAAAGATTGTCACATCATAAGCGAGATAAAAAATGAAAAGCTGGAGAGAAAAGCTTCAGGATAAAAAAGATTTCCCAAGAGTTGAAAAATTAACCGGGGGTATGGCGGAAAAATGGGGAGAGGGAACAGTAGTCATTCCTCAACCCCTTGAAGTAGATTATGTTATGAAAAAAGTACCAAAAGGCAAGTTAATAACAATCAACCAAATACGTGAAATATTAGCTAAGAAACATGTGTCAACAATTGCATGCCCAATTTGTACGGGAATATTTGCACGTATTTCAGCTGGTGCAGCAGGCGAAGATCTTGAAGCCGGCAAAAAGAAGATCACACCTTATTGGCGTACACTCAAAGTCGGCGGAATAATAAATGAGAAATATCCGGGCGGTTTTGAGGAGCAAATCAAACTACTGGAAGCAGAAGGTCATACTGTTATACCAAAAGGAAAGAAAAATTTTATAGTATTGGATTATGAAAAAGCATTGATTGATTGTAACAATATTTTCAACAATTTATTTATATCTAATGAGAATTGATGAGTTTTTGAAGTATTTCACGCAAAGCCCGCAAAGACTTTTCGCAAAGAATAAAAGAAAGTAAAATGAATGAGAATGAAATTTCTCATGAAATAATTGGGATTGCAATTGATATTCATAAGAAATTAGGTCCGGGATTACTTGAATCTGCTTATGAAAATGCTTTGGCCTATGATTTAAAGGAAGCCGGATTTAATGTTATTCAGCAATTAGCGATGCCATTTGAATACAAAGAAGTAAAATTAGATGTTGGATATCGATTAGATATTTTAGTAGAAAATAAAGTTATTGTAGAAGTCAAATCAATTGAAAATTTAGCACCGGTTCATTATTCACAATTATTAACGTATCTAAAATTAGCAGATAAAAAATTAGGATTATTGATTAATTTTAATTCGAAATACCTTAAAGATGGAATACATAGAATAGTAAACAACTTATAACCTTTGCATTTTTTTAAAACTTTGCGACCTTTGCGTGAAACATACTTCTTTAATTTTGCAACTGTATCGAATAGCCAATGACTTTTAAGATACCTCTTCGAACAGATTTTAATTTTAACGAATGTTTGGTTTACCTCGGCAGATCAGCTAAAGAATCACTTCACTCAATTGATAATAGAACAATAACCAAAGCTCTTTCGTTTGAGGGTGAAACTTCTCTAATAAATTTGAAAGCTGTAGATGAGCAGTTGATTGTTTACTTAGAAGTAGGCAAAGCTGATAAAGTTACAAAAAGAAAAATTGTTGAATACATTACAGATTGGTTTGACTTAAATAGAGACTTGAAGTTGTTTTATCAAATTGCCGCGAAAGATAAAATATTAAAATCTCTGATAAAAAAATATCACGGTTTAAGAATAATAGGTGTCCCCGATATTTATGAAGCTCTTTGCTGGTCAATTATCGGTCAACAGATCAACTTAGCTTTTGCTTATGAACTTAAGAAAAGATTTGTAGAGAATTTTGGGGAAAGTATTTTAAACAATAATAGAAAGCATTGGCTTTTTCCAAAACCGGAAACAATTATGAAATTAGAACCGGGGGATTTAACAAAGCTTCAGTTTACGAATAGAAAGTCTGAATATTTAATTCGTGTTTCGGAAAAAATATTTAATGAAGAAATTGTAAAAGAAGAATTACAGGAATTCAATTTTGAAGAAGCGCAAAGAAGATTGATCGAATTAAAGGGGATAGGCAAATGGTCTGCGAATTATGTAATGCTAAGGTGTTTAAGATTTACTGAAGCATTCCCGTTAGATGATGTAGGGTTCCAAAATGCATTAAAAAACAATTTAAAGATGGAAAGAAAACCTAGTATAGAAGAAATTAAAAAAATATCAGCCGATTGGAAAGGCTGGGAAGCTTATGCAACATTTTATCTTTGGAGGTCGCTATATGAATAGAGTATATAAAACATTTTATAAATCTGAGATCGGTTACATAGAAATAACTGCTTCAGATGACGGAGTAAGGTCATTATATTTTTCAGACACAGAACCTGAAACCACAGTACAAACCAATGTACATATAGATCAATGTTTAGAGCAGATTGATGATTACTTCCGGGGAAAACGCAGAAAATTTATTCTTCAGCTTGATTGGTTGGGGACTAGTTTTCAAAAAAAAGTTTGGGAATCTTTGTTGACGATACCTTTCGGCAAAACAGTATCATATATGGATATAGCTCTTGAGTTAGGAGATCCTAAAGCTATCCGTGCAGTTGGTGCAGCTAATGGAAAAAATCCAATCTCAATTATTGCACCATGTCATAGAGTCATTGGCAGTGATGGTAAACTTACCGGTTATGGGGGCGGGTTATGGCGTAAAGAGTGGCTGCTTAATCATGAAAAAGAATTTTCTAATGCAGAAAAGCAGTATGAATTGTTTTAATAAAAGTCATTTGTAGTCAAGGAAAGAAAGTCATTTGTAGTCACTTGTTGTCATTGGTTGGGTGAAGTTTCATTTGAAAAATTTTAGAAGGTATTAAAATGCAAAATACATATATGTATATGTGGGAATACCACGTAAGTAAGAACCATATTGATGAATTTGAAAAAGCCTATGGTTTAAATGGCGATTGGGTAAATCTTTTCAAAAAAGCTGAGGGATATATTGAGACCGAGCTGCACAAAGACATCAATAATGAAGGTAGATACATTACCGTGGACTATTGGCAGTCGAAAGAAGCTTGCATAAATTTTAGGAATAAGTATCAAAAAGAGTTTAATGAAATTGATGAAAGGTGTGAAACATACACAGTAAAAGAGATTTCACTTGGTGAGTTTTATAAAATAGAAAAATAAGTCATTTGTAGTCACTTATTGTCATTCATAGTCATTAGTGGAGGTTATTATGAAGTTGGAAGATTTACAAGTTTATCAAATATCTATGGAATTAGGAGAAAGGATTTGGAATATTGTTTTTGAATGGAAATATTTTGAAAAAGATACAATAGGGAAACAATTAGTCCGTGCAATTGATTCTGTTGCTGCAAATATTAGCGAGGGATTTGGAAGATATCATTTTAATGAGAACAAACATTTTTTATATTATTCGAGAGGTTCATTATCCGAAACAAAAACTTGGATTACCAAAGCATTTAATAGAAAATTAATTGATGAAAAGGAATCCAAATTGATAATCGAAGAAATTGAAAAACTAAGTGTAAAATTAAATAACTACATCAAATCAATCGGCAAAACTAATAAGTGAAAAAATTGATAATTTAATACAACACAACAAGTGACCACCCATGACAACAAATGACTATACATGACTATTGAATGACTTATTTTAAAATTGACCGTGCAAGACATTTTAGATGAAGCTACAAATGGCTAAAAGTGACTATCAATGACTCAATGACAACAAGTGACTTTTTTAACATGACTATAAGTGACAATTCCTTCCTAATAAATGACAATATGAAATGAGCAAACTAATCTTTAAACAACTAACCAAATCAACCTGGAAGGATTTTGAAAAACTCTTCGGTGAACGCGGTGCATGCGGTGGTTGCTGGTGTATGTATTGGCGGTTACGCAACAAAGACTTTGAAAGCCAAAAAGGCGAAGGCAATAAGAAAGCAATGAAGCAACTCGTTGAACAAAAAGAATTGATCGGCTTAATTGCCTATTTGAAAAAGGAACCAATTGGCTGGTGTTCTGTTGCACCAAGAGAAAATTTTATTAGACTTGCAAACTCGAGAGTACTGAAGCCGGTTGACGATAAGCACGTCTGGTCAATAGTCTGCTTCTTTATTGATAAGAAATACCGAAAGCAAGGATATTCAGTTGAACTCTTAAAAGGAGTAATAGAGTTCAGCAAAAAAAAGGGTGCAAAAATACTTGAAGGTTACCCGACTCAGCCATACAGTGAAAATATTCCCGCAGCTTTTGCATGGACAGGCATACCCTCCGCATTTGAAAAAGCCGGGTTCAAAGAAGTTGCCCGCCGTTCTAAAACCAGGCCTATTATGAGATACTGTTTGTAATGTTAAATACTATTTAAAAATTTCGACTTGGTATAAATAAAAACACTTGAACTTACAAGTCCTACTATTACTAACTTAATGATAATTGTTTGCTTATTAACTATAAATGACTTTTTTAACCTGCAATCACTTTCCCCAGTATTTATAGGCTATTTAGTACTAACAGACATTATAATGTTATTATAGTTTGCTCATAAAATTTTTTTTATTAATTGTTTTTTATTCTTGTATAAAACTCAGTTAATACTTAACTTCACAAAATTTTTATAAGACATTCTATCCAAGTTCCATATCTATGTTAAATTATTCATACTCTACATTTGGACTAAACATCAAATCTGAAATTGAATTACCTGAATTAATCCGGGGAAACGGCCACTCGCCGGATTTATTAATTTCTGAAGGCAAGGTAACGGATAACTTAGCCGACTCGGTTGAATACAAAGGAAGCTTTCAATATGCCGGGAACGAATTTTTATTTAAATCAAGAAATTCAGGTAAGTTTTTAATCAGAAATAATAATCAAATTATTTTTGAAAAATATAAAGACTCTACTTACGATGATATAAGAGTATTACTGTTAAGTATTGTTTTGGGAATAGTTCTGCATAAAAAAGATAAGTTCCCTCTTCATGCAAGTGCTGTTGAATATAATGGCAAAGCAGTTCTTTTTGCAGGTCCTTGCGGGATAGGCAAATCTACTTTAGCAGCCGGTTTTATGAAAAGAGGCTGTAAACTTATAAGTGATGACATAACAGTAATAGAAAATGTTGATAACAAGTTTTTAGCTATTCCTTCTTTCCCGCAGATTAAATTATGGATTGACTCTCTTAAAGCTTTGGGATATGATTCTTTACATTTTTCTAAAGTCCGCCCCAAAGTTGAAAAAAGAAAAATGGTATTGGATGAAATGGTTTCGGACAGAATAGAATTAAGCCGTATTTATTTCCTCTCAACAAACAATATGTTCAAATATGGAATTAAGAACTTAAACGTTTCTGAGAAAATTAGTTTTATGGAAAGTAATACGTATAGGGTAAAACATTTGATGCAAATCGGGAATAATGTTAAACATTTTCAAACATGCTGCTCTCTTGCTGAAAATGTTCCTATTAAAAAAATTGATAGACCTCGAGGAGTTTTCGAGTTAGACAAATTGATTGACATGGTTATGGATGATTTAAAAAATAACTATCCGGATTGATTTTTTATGCATAAACCTAAAATATACTGGCTTGTTTCTTATCCTAAATCGGGTAATACATGGTGCAGAATTTTTTTATCAAACTATATAACTGATAATGATAAACCAATTAACATAAATGAATTAAACGATATCCCAATTGTAAGTGCCCGTTCATTCATTGATCAATTTTTAGGATTCGATTCCTCGGAGTTAACCACTGAAGAGATCGCGGACTTTAGAATAGAAGCATTACGTAAAATGAATGATGATCTTGAGGATATAAAAATTATTAAAGTGCATGATTCATTTCCTTTGGAGAACGAGCACAACTTTTTTTTAGATGACATAACAGCCGGGGTAATATATATAGTTAGAAATCCTTTTGATGTTGCAGTATCTTTAGCAAATCATGCAGGTAAAGATATTGACAGAGTTTTAGAACACATGTCAGATGATGAATATTATTTCAGTAATCCTGAAGAAAAAATGGGCATTCAATTCCCGCAAAAACTGCTTTCATGGAGTGGACATATAAAATCATGGACCGAAAGGTTTAAAGGCAAGATATGTTTAATTAGTTATGAAGACTTATGTAACAATACTGAAGATACTTTTGCTAAGCTGGTTAGGTTTATTGATTTAAAATATGATGCTGATAAATTACAAAAAGCATTAAGGTTCAGTGACTTTTCGGCACTGCAGCAAGAAGAAATGAAGAACGGGTTCCGTGAAAAGTCTCCAAAATCAAAAATGTTTTTTCGTGAAGGAAAAGCCGGTACATGGAAAAAATATTTAACCGACCGGCAAAAAGAGAAAATAATAACCGACCATTACGAAGTAATGTTAAAATTAAATTACATTACTGAAAAAAGTGAAGTATTAGTTTAAAAAGGGAAAACAGAAATGAAAGTTCAGCAAATTAATGATAATTCCATTATTAAAAGAAATAACAATATTCTTACAAACACAATTGAGGATGAAATTGTAATGATGAGCCTTGAAAAAGGCAACTATTATGGAATGAATAATGTGGGGAGCCGGATATGGGAATTAACAAATGAACCTAAGCCGGTAAATGAAATTTGTAATGAATTAATGAATGAATATGAAATTGATAGGGAGAGCTGTTTAAAAAGCGTAATTCAATTTCTTGAAAAATTAAGTGAAGCTAATTTAATAGAAATCTCGTGACTTATTTATATGAATATAAAATTGGTTTTCGGAAAAGCATAAGCAAACTGAGCTGTCAACGACCATTGAAGGTGTCTCAAAACTACTAATAAAAAGTTTAAATATATTTGTATAGCCAAAAAAGAAAAATAGAATGGAAAAAACAACAGATTATACAAAGACATTTTTATTACCACCATATCCTTGGAAGATTGGATACCCGAAGAACACCCGGCACGCTTCATAAGGGAATTTGTAGATTCAATAAACTTGGAAGAATATGGATTTAGGGAAGCTTCAGTAAAAGAAGGCAGACCACCATATTCGAATAACCTAATGCTAAAGATATGGTTGTATAGTTATTATGAAAAGATATATAGTTGTAGATCAATAGAGAGGGCTTGCCGGAATCAGATGCCGTTAATATGGTTAACAACAATGCATTATCCGGATCATAACACGATATGGCGATTTTTTAAGAATAACAAAGTAAAGATAAAAGAAGCATTCAAGCATACAGTAAAGATAGCAGTAAAAAATGAAATGATTGGCTTTGTAATTTAAGCCGTCGACGGGACAAAGATAAATGCGAATGTATCAAAAGATAAAGAGCTATACCAGCCGGATTTAGAAAAATTGTTATCAATAGTAGATAAGTCAATAGAACAAGCAAGCAAAGAAATTGAAAAAACACAAGAAGAAGAAAAAGAACTACCTGGTGATAGTCTTCCCCCCAAAATCTATGGAAAGAAGAGACTGCAAAAGTTAATAAAAGAAGGAGTAGAATCTTTAAGAAAACAAGAGAAAGAACAACTAAAAGAAAACTTGGAAGAAGCTTTATGCCTTTTGGAAAAAGAAGGCCGGGTAAAATTAAATTCAACAGATAAAGATGCACGTTTAATGAAAACCAAAGGAAGAAAGGATTTTTGTTATAATGCTCAAGCAATAGTAGATTCAAAGAAACAAATAATACTAGGGGTAAAAGCAACAAACGAAGAAACCGATAATCATCTATTGACAGAAATGATTCAAGAAGCAAAGAGTAATAGTGGCAAAGTATCAGATGAAACATTAGGAGACTGCGGATATTTTTCCGGTGAACAATTATACAAAGCAGAAGAATCGGAAATTTCGGTACTAGTAAATATTCCAAAAAAACTATCGAAAAAACAGAAGGGATTTAGAAAAGAAGATTTTATATATAATACTGAGCAAGACAGTTATCTCTGTAAGGCAAAGTGTGAGTTGAAATTCAGCGGTGAATATTTCAATAAAAAGCGAAACAAGAATGTAAGAGTATATAAATGTAGAGACTATAAAACTTGCTGTTTCAGAGAAAAATGTTGTTCGGGAAAATCTGCGAGAAAAATAGAAAGATATGATTTTGATGAAGCAGTAATTAGACACAAGCAGAGGCAAAAAGAAGAAAAGAATATAGAATTATTAAAAAAGCGTCCACAAATAGTAGAACCGGTATTTGCCTGGATAAAGCACGATAATAATTTTAAGAGGTGGTTATACAGAGGAATTGAATCGGTTGATGCTCAATGGCTGTTACTATGTAGTGCAATAAATTTAGGAAAACTATACAAGTTATGGACGGCAGGAAAGCTGAAATTCTGCTGAAAACAGATGGAATATCAACTTAATTTATTCCAAGACTTACATATAAATGAAATACCTATAAAAGCATTAGCTAAAATTAATGATGGAGATATAATTTTTACTTATCAAATAAATGAAAGTTTTGAGACACCTTCTGTGGTCCATGACGTCCATGCTGATTTCCGAAAACAAATTTAGATATCTTATAATCAGATAAGTAAAAAGGATAATTGATGGACAATTTAATAAAGAGCAAAATTGAGTTAATTAAATTCCGGGATGATAAACTTAAGTTTATTGTTTCTTCAAGAAATATAACTCCCAACGTAAGTATAATTGATTATCTAAAAGTCCATTATATTTATCTAACACCGGAACAGATTAAACATGTTTTCGGCAGTGTTACAACTCCATCCAGGCTTTACGGCGGAAGAACATTTAGGACGTATAAATCATTAACCGATATGCATGTAAAAGAGTTGAATAAACACAATATCGGTGTATCATTAAACTTAACTAATCACTTTTTTGATAAAGAATCATATGAAGAAAGTTTTAATTTACTGGAAAAATATCATTCTCCTAAAAATTCTTTAATTATAACTAACGACGAGCTGGCAAAAAATATTAAAATTGATTTCCCCGGGTATAAGTTAAAAGCAAGCATAATTAAAAACATTATGAATGTTAATAGAATCGAAAACGCTTATGAAATATACGATTATGTTACCTTACCTATGGATTGCAATGATGACGATGAATTTTTAAACAGCATACCCGAAAAAGGAAGAATAATACTTTTTGCAAATGCAAACTGTGCTTACAAATGTCCTGCAAGAACCTGTTACTATGGTTTTTCGCAGCACAATAGGGGAGAAGAGATTACTTCTATTTGTTCAAAGGAAACTATGCCGAGGTTGGATCACGGACCTGTTTACTTTAATGTTGAAAAATTATCGGACATGGGATTTAATCATTTTAAATTAGTTCCCTTGTTTTTTGAGGAAGCAGATAATGTTACAAAGTTTTTTTCATGGAAAAAAACTAAAGAAGGAAATGAACAGTATTATAAAATACCGGATGCTTTTGTTGTTTCTTATCCCAAATCCGGCAGAACATGGCTCCGTTTTATTCTTGCAAATTATTTTAATTATTTATTCAAACTGAATTTGAAAATTGACCTGCATAATTTCTTTACATTGCTTCCTAACGACAATAGCGATAAACAAAAAGGATTGAAAGCATATGCATTTTATGACAGGCAAGAACTTCCTTTTATTCTATTTTCACATGAAAGAAAAGATACCGGTAAATTCAAAGGGAAAGTAATATTCCTAATTCGTTCTCCGTACGATTTAATAGTATCCGATTTTTTTCAGCAAACTGAACACTTAAATTCCTTTAACGGCGGCATTAAAGATTTTATAAGAGATAATAAAAAAGGAATGCCGAGATTATGCAGCTTCTTAAACAAGTGGGTAGACGAAGTTAATGATAAAAAGCATTTTGTTTTATCTTACGAAGAATTAACAAAAAACACTTATACTTCCGTTAAAAAATTGCTGGAATACCTGGAAATAGAAATAGATGATAATATACTAATTAATGCAGTTGAAAATTCCGAGTTCAGCAAAATGCAGAACCTTGAAAAAGAGCAGGGATTGCCTTCGCCGCAGGAGTATGATCTTGCTAATAATAATGCTTTAAGAATGCGGGAAGGTAAAAACGGTTCTTATAAAAAATATCTTGATGAAGAGGATATTGAGTTTATTAATTTAGTGATGAAAGATAGACTGAAAGAAGACTCAAAGAATTTATTAATTAAACATAATTGTGTTGAAAAGTATTTATTCGAAAATATCGCGGTTAACACTTAGAGACTATCTATTTTTTGCTGAAGCATGGATTTTACTGCTGACCGCAAAAGCGATTATTTATTTTTTGCCCATGAAAATTCTGGCAAAAATAATCGGCGGGTATATGGACAAACCATCAGATATGACAAAACAAGATGATGAGAATAAAATCGCTGAAATAAAACTGGCTGTTCAACGGGCGGACAAATATTCTTTTTGGCAAAATAAATGTTTTAATAAAAGTGTGGCATTAAGAATGATGCTTAACATGAGAAATATAAAGAATACGCTTTATCTAGGAGTTTCTAAAGAGGATAAAGATAAATTAAATGCTCATGCATGGATTAAAATTGATGACGAAATTATTATTGGCGGTAATCACAGCAAAAATTATTCTGTAGTTGCTTGGTTTGGAAGTTAAGGTTTCTTAAAAAATATTTATAAACAATAATAAGGATTAAGCAGTATGAATGAAGAAAAGAAAATAAATATAACTGACTCTTCTGAAGAGAATTCTGAAAAGTTTGAAAAAAAGAAAGAATGGGAAGAACCTAAATTGTTTTTGCTTTCTAAAGATCAGACAATGACTGGTGGTATTCTTGGTCGGAATGATGGACCCATTTATAGTTATTCTTAAAATATCCGGGTTTATATCTTACTTCTAAATTAAATGTAAAAATTATTAATGAGAACAATAATAAATGAGCAGTATATGCGGGATTGTTAACCTGGATGGAAGCCCGGTTAAATCAAGTTCTTTAAATAATATGCTTTCTGCTATGTCGGTTTTGGGGCATGATACGAAGGATTGTTGGTGCAACGGTTCGGTTGGATTGGGTAATTTATTACTATATAATTCACCGCATTCCCGCTATGAAAAACTTCCGTTAGTTGATAGTGATAACGGTTTGGTAATTGTATCAACTTCACGCATAGATAACAGGGAAGAACTTTTTAATAAATTAGGAATTCCGGAACAACAAAGACTAACAATGCCTGACAGCCGGTTGTTTCTTAAATGTTTTGAAAAATGGAAATACGAATGTCCGGATTTAATTCTGGGTGAATGGAGTTTTGCAATATGGAGCACTATTGAGAAAGAACTTTTCATTTGCAGATCCCATTACGGTATGGATAACCTCTATTATTATAAATCCGGTAAAACCTTCTACTTTGCTTCTTCGTTAAAAGGATTGCTGGTACTTGAAGAAATCCCAAAAGAAATTAACGATTTTAGGCTGGGGCAGTCACTAATAGGTTGGGGCAACTCTCTTGGCAAAACGGTCTATAAAAATATGAATAGGTTTAATTATGCTCATTATTTAAGAGTCTCCACAGATAAATTTGAGATAAAACGTTACTGGGTTTTAGAGGATACTCCTCCTACAAGGTTTAATACAGATAGCGAATATGCTGAAGCATTTAAAGAAATTTATACAGAAGCAGTTAAATGCAGGCTGGTTTCTTCAAAATCAATCGGCTCAAGCTTAAGCGGGGGATTGGATTCGGGTTCTGTTACTGCACTTGCTGCAATGGAATTGAAGAAAATTGGTAAACCGCTAAATGCTTTTAGTTCGGTACCCCTCCTTAATGTTGACAATTTCCCGAATAAAAATAGGTTTGCCGATGAAAGTGAGTATATAAATGCTACTGCAGCACATGCTGGTAATATTGAAGTGAATTTTATAAAATCCGAAAATTTATCACCACTCCGGGCATTAAAAAAAGCATTTCAAATTATGGATGAACCTCAGGTCGGAATTAACTTTTATTGGATTTTATCAATGTTCCAGGCAGCAAGGGAAAAAGGAATCGGAACGTTTTTAATCGGTCAGAAGGGTAACACCGCGGTATCCTGGAAAGGTATCTTTAACGGCTTCGTAAACTGGCACGCATTCACAAGGAATATGAATGAATTAAATTACTTTAGTTATTTTCATACTCTTAGAGCAATAAAAAATTATTTAATTATTCCTGCTATTCCTAAAAGAATACATATTTACCGGATGAAGCAAAATGATTTTAAGATAAATTGGCAGAAGCATTCGCCCATCAATAATAACTTTGCTGTAGAGCAAAATTTTATTGAAAAGATGAAAGTACATGGAAGATATACAATCTATAACTATGGAAATGATCCGAGAAAATTACAGTTCAATTTAATCAAGCCGCGTTATCAAAATGGATCTGTTTGGTCTGAAATTGGCCTATACCATAATTTATCGGTAACCGATCCAACAGCAGATAAAAGGTTGCTTGAGTTTTGTACTTCCATACCAAACGATCAATTTTACAGGAAAGGAATTGAGAAGTATTTATTTAAGAGAGCTATGAAAGGCATTCTGCCCGATAAAGTTCTTTACAGCAGCAAAAGAGGTCAGCAGGCGGCAGATATTCAGAAGCGTCTCGCAAAAGAATTACCGGAAATAAAGTCAATAATTGCCGGGATGAAATCTTCTGAAATCTGCAATCATTATCTTGATATTGCAAAAATTGAATCTGCTCTTTCCAGGCTAAATGAAAATAGCCTGAAGGCATTTCAAGATACATCATCAATTCTTTTTAAAGGAATTGCAACCGGTTTATTTTTAAAGAAGTTTGAGTAGACAAATCCAATAAATCAAAGCTTAATTTCAATGAAATCAAATAAAGAATTTAATTTTATCAATGAATTGTAAAGCCTCACTTGGAAATGGAAAAGTAAAGAAATAATTTACTTAAATATCAAAACTGATGTTTAAAAAAAGTAAAAGAATAGCAGCTTACAATTCGTTTGCTTTACTTAAAGGAGCTTTTAATGGATTCTAAATTTAGCAAGGAAGAAATAATCGAAGAAGTAGAACGATTAGCACCTTTTCATCATAAAATCGATCTTCCCTATGGATTAAGCACATATATTCCCAAACTATCCCGAAAAAAGTCGGAATATACCCGTTTGCCAAAATTAGTTGAAAACATTTTTCCTATAATACTTAAGAAGTGTGGTGGCTCTTTCAAAGGTAAAAGAGTTTTAGATATTGCTTGTAATTGCGGGGGGATTTCTATCGAAGCATTAAAACATGGAAGTGAATATGTACTTGGAATTGATATTGTGGAGAAATATATAGAACAAGCGAACTTTATTAGGAAAATAATGAATTTAGATAATATTGACTTTAAAGAGATGGATTTAAATTCAATCTCTAGTTCATCAATTGGTTCATTTAATTTAACTTTTTGTTTTGGAATTTTATATCACCTCGAAAACCCTATTAGTTCTTTAAAAAAAATTGCTTCTGTTACTAAAGATATGTTGGTTATAGATACTAGAGTAATTACCGTACCATTTTTCTTAAAACCATTCTTTGATAATTCATTATGGAGAATGAATTTCCCTCAAGTCACTAATAATGAATCATTAACGGTAAGTACCAGTTTATGGAGAAACCAAAAAAGAGTTGTCCAGTTTACTCCTAACGTAAAAGCAGTTGTAGAAATTTTACAATTTCTTGGATTTCCAAATATTGAGGTAATCTCTCATCCTAATACCGGTGTATTCCCAAGATATTCTGAAAATAAAAGAGCTGCAATTATTGCTAGCCGATTTTAATTCTAAGATTTATGAAATAATCTTATTATTTTTTATTATGAGTTATATGTTTTCGGATAAAAATAACTTCTGTATCTCAACTATTACTGATGATCAATTTATTTATGGTACAAGTGTACTGCTCCATTCTTTTCAAAAGAATAACAAGTGGTTCAATGGTGATATAATTATTTTTTACGATGAACTATCTACTGATTCTATTAAACTATTAAAGATATTTGAAAATATTAGACTTGTTAAAATTAGTAAAAAATTGAGAAGCTGTCTTAATAACTTAGTAACAAAATATCCGCAATACAAGAATAGTTTTAAAAGGTTTTATTCAACAGAAATTTTTAGGTTATCAGATTATGAAAAAATTTTATTTTTAGATAGTGATATGATTGTCTTAAAAGACGTATCTGAAATATTGCTATTCAATAGTGATTTTTTGGCTTGCAGCGATGCTTGTGAATATTTTGGTGAGGTTAGAGATAGAGCATCATTTTTAAAAATAAAAGTAGAGGATCCAGATAAGGAAAATTGTTTCCTCAAATCGTTTAATTCCGGTCTTCTTCTTATACCCAATAAATACTTGAACAAGAAAGTTTACAATGATTTAATCAATTTAACTATACATACCAAATGGGAAAATTTAAAGATGCCTCATACTGACCAGTATATTTATAACCATTATTTTGAGAATGATGTAAATTACTTGCCTTCGGAATATAATGTAATTGTTCCTAAAGCAGAAAAAATACTGAAATCTTCTGGAATTAAAATGGATGATATTAAGATACTTCACTTTGTTGGTCATAAACCCTGGAATCTGCGGAGTAATTTTATTTCAATACAAAATAAATTAACACAGCTAAAATATATTCAATTGTGGTATAAAGAATATTTTGATTTCTTAAAAAATTCACATTTAGCATCTATATTTAGTTAATATGTGTTTACCTAACTTTATAATCTTGGGTGCTCAGAAGGCCGGAACTTCTTCACTTTATCATTATCTCATTCAACACCCTGAAATTTCATCAGCAGTAAAAAAAGAAATCCATTTTTTTGATTTCAAATATAACAAAGGATTGAATTGGTATAAATCTAATTTCGATAATACAAAAAAAATTACTGGAGAGGCTACACCAAATTATTTTTTCTACCCGAATGCATGTGAAAGAATATATGAACACTTACCGGGAATAAAATTAATTGTACTTTTAAGAAATCCTGTTGAAAGAGCAATCTCCCATTATTACCATAATATTAAAGTTAAGCGTGAACCTTTAGATATTAGGCATGCTTTTAATTTTGAAAAAACCAGACTGAATATTGATTATCAAAAGTTGAAGGCTGACAAAAATTATATAGCTTATCATTATATGTATTTTTCATATAAAGCTAAGGGCATATATTATAAACAACTTCAAAAATATTTTAAATATTTTAATAAAAATCAATTTTTTATAATTCAGAGTGAACGGTTTTTTAATAATCCTGAATTAATCTTATTGAACTTATGGAAATATCTTGGAGTGAATGAAAACTTTATCCCCAATGATTTAGAGCCGGTTAACAAATCAAAAATAAAAAAAGATGTACCTGAAAAATTTTATAAAGAACTGATAGAGTTTTATAAACCATATAATGAAAAACTTTACAATCTGTTGGGATACGAATATGACTGGTAAGTACTTTAATACTAAATGATAACTATCCTGTCAATTCTTGTGCCTATGCTTATTTTTATATTATCTTGCCATCTTAATTTTTTATCAATTAGCAAATATTGTTTGAAAGTCAACCAACATGACATATAAATATTCAGTTTTTGGACTTAATTTTGAATCAGAGTTAGAGTCTAAAGAATTACCGGTTGGTAAGCCCATCGCTAAAACTGATGTTTGCATAAGGTTTGGAAAAGTACCCGATAAAATTGAAGCCCCTCTTGCAACCGGTTTAAGTTTTCAAGCTGTTGAGAATAAATTTTTATTAGTAATTGATGATATAGCCAAATTTTTAGTTCAAAACGGTAATGAAATAATAATTGAAGTAATTGATGAGAAAAATTTAGGCTCGATACGTTTATTTTTATACGGCTCTGTTATGGGAGCTTTATTATTTCAAAACGGATTTGTTGTTTTGCACTCGAGTGCGGTTGAGATTAACAATAAAGCGGTTTTATTCGCCGGCAGTTCAGGCAGTGGTAAATCTACAATGTCGGCAGTATTTAATAAGCTTGGGTATAAAGTATTAGCCGATAATCTCTGTCCTGTAAAATTTAATGAAGAAAATCTCCCTATTCTTTATACCGGCGGAGCCTATATGAAAATTTGGCATGATGTATTAAGTGAATTAAACAGTGAAAATAGCGAGTACGAAAAAGTAAGGCCGGCAATTAATAAGTTTTATCTAAAGTCCTTAAATAATAATTTGGAATGTACTTATCCGCTGGAGAAAATATATATACTTTCCGAATGGAACAGAAATAAGTGGAATTTTCAAAATGAATTCGGTTTCAAAAAAGTAGAATTATTACTGCAAGCCAGTTTTAGAAAAAGATTTCTGAAAGGATTTAATATGTTGAATAAATACCATAGTGATCTTTCAAAGTTAGCTAAATCACTTAATGTTGCTTACATTAAACGGCCAGCCAAAAAATTCAGCTTTGATGAAACGGTAAAAATTATTAATGAAAAAATAATTAAATGAAAAGTCTTGTCTTAATATCGTCATATCCCAAATCAGGGAATACATGGTTAAGAATATTTTTAGAAAATATCATAAAAAAAAGGTTTGTTGGTATTAATGAACTGTCTTCTGTTCCATCGGCTTCCGGAAGAAGTTTATTGGAAAATTATAGCGACTATGAATTATCTTCTCTTACCGAAAAGGAAATATTGAATTTGAGGTCCAAAATTTACCAATACATTTCTGAAAGCAGCAGTGAAATAATGTATCTAAAAGTACATGATTATTATTCATATCTTGCTTCCGGCGATGCACTATTTCCAAAGGATTCAATTAAAGCTGTTGTGTATTTGGTAAGAAATCCGTTGGATATCGCAGTATCATTTGCCAATCACTCCGGTATGAGTATTGACAAAATAATTGATAAAATGAATAATGAAAATTACTCTTTAAATGGAAATGATATTAGAATAGACAACCAGGTAAAACAGTTTTTATCTTCATGGAGCAGACATGTAGAAAGCTGGATTAATGAAAAAGAACTGAACATAAGAGTTGTGAAATATGAGGATTTGAAAAAAAGCACAGTTAAGGTTTTCAGGGAGATACTTAATTTTCTTGAAATTGAATACCGGGAAGATGATTTTAAGAGTGCAATAAATGATACCAGTTTTGAAAAACTCAAAGAACAGGAAAACGAGATAGGGTTTAACGAGAAGGCAGCAGGTGTTAAAAATTTTTTTTGGAAAGGTGAAGTAGGAACATGGAAAAAGTTTTTAACAAATGAGCAAAAAGAAAAAATTATCAACTGTCATAAAAAAGTAATGGAGCAGTTCGGTTATTTGTCCATAAAATAACTCTTAAGAGGTATAAATGAAAATAGATTTAAGTCCAGGAACAATTATCAGTAGAAATGAAAATGTATTTTCGAGTGAAATTGATAATGAGGTTGTTCTAATGAATGCAGACAGCGGCAGCTATTATGGATTTGACGACATTGTATCATTGATCTGGAATATAATTGAAGAACCAAAAACAATTAAAGAGATTTGTGACAAGTTAATGGAAGTCTATCATATTGATTATGAAACATGCTTAAAAGATGTTACTGAATTATTGGAAAATTTAATTAAAGAAGAGTGTATAACTTGTGATACGAAAAATTAGAAAATTTGCCGGACTTTCATTTGAGGAGAAGATATTAGTTTTTCAAGTATTTTTCTTATTAATAATCTTTAGACCCGCTGTTTATTTCCTATCATTAAAATACTTAAAAAAGATAATAAATCTATTTTTAGACAAAAACATTAAAAATAGCGAAAATGTGGGGGATCTATTTTACAAGATAGACAAAATAATTTTAAGTATTGAACAGTTCTTACCATGGAAGGTAAAATGTCTTGAGAAATCTATAATTAATAAAATTATTGCAAGCAGAAGGGGTATTGAAGTAAAAGTTATTTTCGGGGTAAATAAAGATGGCAAAGGCAATTTGATTGCCCATGCCTGGATTGAAAATTATATAGTAAAAAAGAATGCTGAGGAATTTAATAAAGTTTATAGATTATAGCTAATTTATTAAGAGTCAGTATAATTGACACCACTTTCAAATTTAGTAAAATTACTACCGCTTTCAGTTTTAAATAAATTTAGTTTTTGGTATTCCGGTTTATGCCATTTTAGTTTTTCCGGAATATTTTTGTTTTTCATTTCGTTTTTTGAATTAGAATTATTATTCATATAACTTTCCTTTAGATAATTTTGAAATAAAGTAAACACCGGCGCTTTAAAGAAATATTTTCCTTTGTGTTTGTGATTATAAATGGTGTTAGTATCTTTTATCTTAATAATATAATTATTCATTTTATCTATGTCAACTTTAGTATAATGAGAGCCCTTACTCATTATTCTTTTATCAATGAAAGCTTTGCAGAGTTTAAACATAAACCATAACATAACCGGTGAAATTGAACCTTCTTTATTTCCCGATAATCTTACATTTTCCGGGATTATGTTTCTAACGGATTCCCTAAAAATATATCTTCCGAATCCGTCCCGGTTTTTCATGTAGTAAGGAAGAGAATTATAATATTCCGTTAGTCTTTTATCCAATAGAGGATAAACATATTCAACATTATACCATTGAGCATGTATAAAGCGTTCAAAATACCATTCTCCTATAAAACCATTAATTAAATTTTCATAAGCGGCACTGTGTCCTAAAAACTCTTTTGTATCAAATAATTTTGTAACATCAATCCGTTCTTTAAAATCTTTTAACAATAACGATTCTTCAAACTTGGTATAATTTTTCTTATCACTTGGCAGCAGTGATCTCAGCTTATTCAAAATTATTGATCTGGATATGATTTGACTGAGTACAAGCCTCAAAAATGATCTATCTGTTTTTGACGCAATAATTTTACATTGATTCAAGAACAGTTTGATATCCTCCAAAGGATTAATGTCATGTATATAGTTATTATAATATGCAGAAACAAACTGATCACCCCCGGCTCCGGATAGCAGAATTCTTATGTTATTCTTTTTGGCTTCTTCATAATTATACTGTGAGAAATAAGAAAAACTGTCAATAACCGGGACTTCAACTTTATTAAAATATGACTGGAGGTTTTCTAAAATATTTACCGGTATTCTTGAGTTTTCATAAAATTTAGTTATTCCGGCAAATTTACGTGTTTCGGAAATCTGCGGTTGTTCATTATAAATGGGGGAATCCCCATCCGGCAGAACATTTGAAAATGCCATTATATCTTTATTACGCTCATTTAGAAAATTTTTCGCTATAAGTGTAATTGATGTAGAGTCTAAACCGCTGCTTAATTCCGAACCTATTTCGTAAGGAGAATTTATTCTGCATTTAATTGATTCGTGAAGCAGGTATTTAAATTCATCGATATAATCCCGGTCGTTTTTATAATTAATTATGCTTGATTCATTCGCTTCATAATATTTTACGGTTTTAAGTGATTGGCCGTTTATTATCATATAACGGCCGGGAAGCAGTTTTAATATACCCGAATAAATTGTTTTTCCGCAATTCTTAATAATGGTTAGCAAATGTTCAGCTACTTTATAATCATCAAGTTCCGGTGTGAAACCAATGTTTTCTAAAATCGCTTTAATTTCACTTGCAAATAAAAAGACTTGTTCGGAACTGAAATAGAATAATGGTCTTATGCCCATGTAATCATTAGCAATGTAGAATTCTTTCTTCTTGATATCCCAAATTGCAAATGTAAAATCGCCCAGTAGATGATGAACACATTCGTATCGCCAATTTCTGAAAGAATCTAAAATTAATTGGCTGTCGGGTATTTCTTTGGAATGTTCGTTTGGTATGTTGAGCTTTTTAAATAATTCCTCTCTATTATCTAAACGAGCATCGCATGTGATTACATAATTACCGCAACTACTTTTTAAGGGCAGGTTCTCTATTAATGAATATTCGTTTGTATGAAGCAGTTGATGGCCAATTGCAGCAAAATTATTTTTATAAATTCCATTGCCGTCGTTTCCCCTGTGAGCTAAAGAATTGTTCAATTTTTCAATTAGGTATTTATTTTTGGTATCATCATTTTTATAAAAAATACCGCACAATGCACTCATTAATTTTCTCTGATTAAATTGAAAATGATAATTTATAAAATAAACTATAAATGTCCTTCATCAAAAAATATTTAAGGTTTATAGGATGTTTTAAGACGACAATACTGATATAATTATCTAAAATTAAGGCTTTTGGAAAAGATTATTTACTTTCTTATTATTGCCTCAGTCAAAAATTCAGAAAGAATTAATATGAGCAATTTAATTAACAATAAATCCGAATTAAGGAAATTTTCAGACGACAAATTAAAATTTATTGTTTCTTCAAGAAGAATTACTCCTGACGTGAGTATTATAGATCATTTAAAGATACAGTACATCTATTTAGATTTAAGTCAAATAAAAAGTGTTTTCGGAAGCGTAAATACTCATTCAAGGTTATACGGAGGTAGAATCTACGAAGAGTATCATTCATTGACTGATGACCATGTAAAAGAACTCTATAAACATAATATCGGAATTTCCCTTAATCTAACAAATCATTTTTTTGATAAAGAATCTTATGAGAGTAGTCAAGAACTACTTAATAGATATCATTCAAAAAATAATTCATTAATAATCACCAATGATGAACTGGCAAAAAATATAAGAAAAGATTTTCCCGATTATATTCTAAAAGCAAGCATTGTGAAGAATATTACTAATATAAAAAGAATAGAGAAAGCCTATGAATACTATGATTATGTAACGCTGCCAATGGATATGAATGACGATGACGAATTTTTAATGAGTATTCCTGAAAAAGAAAGAATAATAATGTTTGCAAATGCTAATTGTGCATACACATGTCCTGCAAGAACATGTTACTACGGATTTTCACAGCATAACAGGGGAGAAGAGGTAACTTCTGAATGTTCTTTAGAGACAATTCCCCGTTTAGACCATGGCCCGGTTTATTTTAATGTTGCAAAACTTAAAGACATGGGATTTGATTACTTCAAACTCGTTCCGTTATTTTATGATGTTGCCGACGATGCAAATAGATACTATTCCTGGAAAAAGAAGGATGAATCTGCAGGCAAAAACTACAGAGTTCCGGATGCGTTTGTTGTATCCTATCCTAAATCAGGCAGAACCTGGCTGCGTTTTATTCTTGCAAATTATTTTAATGAATTCTACAAACTAAATATGAATGTTGATTTGCATAATGTATTTAAGATTGTTCCGAATGAATATAACCATAAAGAAATTGGTATCGAAGCTTTTGATTTTTATGAAAATAAAGATGTTCCTTTTATTCCTTTTTCACACAGTAAAAACTATAGAAAAATTTATAAAGAAAAAGTTATAGTCTTAATACGTTCCCCTTTTGATATATTAGTATCCGATTATTTTCAGCAGACTGAGCAGATTAAAAGTTATAAAGGAGGTATAAAGGAATTTATTAGGGATGATGAAAAAGGTATCAAAAATTACTGCGAGTTTATGAATAATTGGATAGACCATATTATTGAAAAAGAATATTTCGCTCTATCTTATGAAGAGATGCAGGAGAATATTTTTAATGTAATAGGAGAATTGCTGAATTATCTTGATATCGAGGTAAATGAAGATATTCTTAATAATTCTATTGAACTATCTAATTTTAATAGAATGCAGGATATTGAAAAGAGTCAGGGCATTATTTCCGAAACCTATGATTTTAATAATCCTTTAGCATTAAGAATGAGGGAAGGCGGATCGGGAAATCATAAAAAGTACCTCAATAATGATGACATTGCTTATATATATGAATCAATTAAAAAAGGATTAAAAAAAGAAGTAATTGATTTATTGGAGGTTCATAATTGTATAAGTATCGAGTCAATGCATGTTATTTGAATTTATAAATATCATTATCATTTAATTCATTGCCTGTACCAATAAATGTATAAATTCTGTTTTACCAAATGGTTTGTTAGGATATAATTGATGAAAGTTTAATGATATTGAATGATTACCCTCGAGAATCATCCAGCCTTTGTTGGTAATACAAATATCCCATCCAATAAAAGGAATTTTACCAACTTTTGAATGTGCATTAATGGCTATGTTTTTACATTTATCCCAATCGGGTAGTTTTTTACCTTTTAATTTAGCACCGTTAAAAGGATTTATCTCATATAAAGGTCTCGCAATTTCTGAGGTAATACCTTCTTTTAGAATACCTTTTTCCGAATCAACCGGGCAGGCAATTCCGCCGTCTTTCAAATTATTTAGGGCGCTGTCCACTGTTGGAATGTTAAACATTGAGCAGAGTTCAATAATTTTGTTTTCCCGGTTAATTGCAGTAATCATTCTAATTGTTGAAAGTGCGCCGTTGCTTAATTCTTTTATTGCATCATGATCATAAAGTCTTGGCTGGACAATATAATCGTATCTTTGAGAAATTTTGATAAAGTAATCAATCAAATCTTTTGTTAAAAAAAAATTGTCTGTATTTGTTAACTTATAAAAATCATTGCCGGTGTATTCCCATCTCATAAAACCACGTGTTGCAGAACCGTTTCGTAATTTAAAGATCAAATCGGATTTTGGCAGATCGTCAAAGTTATCCCGATAGTTAAATTTTCCTTTGCTGGAGACTGCTATAACCGGCGGGGTTGGTATTTGGTGCTTATTACAGAATTCAAAAAACTTTAATTTATCATTCAATATAGATAGGTCATAACTTCTGTTTAAAGGATTGAATAATCCCGGTGGAAGCCGGTCAGTTAAATAATATGAAGCATTTTTTTTATTTTCTTTTTTGAATAGACTAAAATAATAGTAACTGCGTGGTTTTATTAAATGAAAATTTGAGTAGTATAATAGTTCAATAAATTGCTTTAGTAATGATATGCCGAATTTTTCTTTTACTTCTTTACCTTTTTTCTTTAAATGTTTGATTGAAAGATTAACCGACCAAAAAAGCCAAACTATTATTGACACTATTAAAATCATATATTTGGGAATCAACGGATAATTAAATAATAAATTTTTATTGTAATATTTTTTAACAAGCTTTTGTGCTTCTGTTTCCTGGGGCATGAATGAATAAAACAAGGGGAGCTTATTTAAGAAGCCCTTTAGTTTAAGATGCAGTTTTGATACCATTATTCGTTTATACCGGTATGTTTGGAAACTGAAAATAAGTTTTTATAATATAAATGAAAAAAAACGATAAAATTAATTTTTATCTACACACAAAGAAATAAACAGC
>CAJHYN010000590.1_pt1 | contig 28799 bp, 19 predicted proteins | sample 9198641 | NCBI WGS metagenome assembly CAJHYN01 (sample SAMEA7708370, study PRJEB35096) | sediment metagenome | biome: marine neritic benthic zone biome [ENVO:01000025]; feature: sediment [ENVO:00002007]; material: shallow marine sediment [ENVO:03000034] sea grass bed [ENVO_01000059] ... | reverse complement strand
GCCAAACTGACAAAGTATAATCGCCTCAGTTAAAAACTGAATAAGTACGCTTCTTTTCTTTGCACCAACAGCCTTTCTTATTCCGATCTCTTTTGTTCTTTCGGTAACAGATACAAGCATAATGTTCATGATTCCTACACCGGCAGCAAGCAATGCAATTGCTGCAACAACCAATGCCCCTATACGTACTCCTTCAGTAATATTATTAATCTGTCTTAAAATTGAATCATTGGAAAAAACACCAAAGTCATTAGGCTCACCGGGTTCAACTTTTCTGATTGTTCGCATCGCGCCTATGCATTTTTCCATAATTTCATCGTAGTCATTTCGACTTTTTGAAGTAACAGTTATGTTGACACTTCTTGCTCTTTTACCGTATGCATTTTGAAAAGTAGTAACCGGGCAGACTGTAAAGTTATCCTGACTCTGACCAAACATAGCCCCCTGCTTTTCGAGCACACCGATTATAACATATTTCTTGTTGTCAATTTTTACTTCCTTCCCAAGAGGGTCAGTATTTTCGAATAATTTTTCTGCAACATCGGCCCCAAGCACAATCACCCTTTCGTACCTGGCGATTTCGCTTTCGGTAAACTCTCTTCCCCTGTCGATTATCCATTTATTATTCGGAAAGGCTTCCGGTGTACATCCGCAAAGCCAGACGTTAGGATTTGTTTCTTCTCCTCCGTATTGAACAACCCTGCCGAAATTCCACATTTCCGCACCTATTGCTTTTGCATCCGGCACCATTTCCTTCAATCTATAATACTCTTCGAGAGTTAAATCTTTCCTGTTCCTGAACCTGGCTCTTTCGTTATGTCCGCCACCAACAACAACATCCCATTTTTGAATTTGAAATGTGTTTTTACCGAGCTGCGATACTCCTTCTTCAATGCTTGTCTGCAGCATTCTAATTACTGTACTGATCGAAATAATTGAAAAGATTCCTACTACAATTCCGAGAATGGTTAAAGTTGATCTGAGCTTATTGTTTCTCAAAGAATCAAAAGCAACTTTGATTAATTCCATTTTCTCCCCCAAAATAAATTCTATAATCAATACATGTCATTCCCACGAAAGTGGGGATCTAAGAGTTTAACACCTAATGGATTCCCGTTCCCCATGTCCGTGAGGACAGGTTTCACGGGAATGACAAGAACATTGAATTTAGAACAACTTAGACTACTACATCTTTTTTATAATCAAAATGCAGCATAGGCTGCATTAAAAATTTCTACTCGTATCTCAGCGATTCAATGGGATCAAGATTTGAAGCTTTATAAGCGGGATAAGTTCCGAATGATACACCAATGATAACACACAAAGTTACACCAATTAAAATCCAGTCAACCGGAACAACTGCTGCAGCATCCAAGAAAGAACCGGCAAAGTTGCCTGCCGCCACCCCAAGCACAATTCCAACTATACCGCCAATCACACAAAGTGTTACACTTTCAACTAAGAATTGAAAAAGTATATTTTTCTTTTTAGCTCCAATTGCTTTGCGAATTCCTATTTCCTTAGTTCTCTCAGTAACCGACACAAGCATAATATTCATAATGCCAATACCTGCTGCAAGCAATGCAATTCCGCTGATAACAAAACTGCCAATCCTGAATCCGGCAGTTATGTCATTGATTTGCCTTAACATATTTTCATTTGAACGCACATCAAAATCATTTTCTTCACCAGGAAGTACTTTTCTTATTGTTCTGAAATATCCCTCGGTTGTTTCAATTAAATCGTCATAACCGGCTTTAGAAAACGATTGAATTGTAATATTTACGCTCCTGTTTCTTTTACCAAAAAACGACTGCCAGGTTGTTACCGGAATAATTGCAAAGTTGTCTTGACTTTGCCCGAATACATCACCCTGGCTTTCAAGCACACCGATCACAGTTAACTTGTGGTTATCCATCCTAACTTCCTGACCAATAGGATCAACAAATTCAAATAATTTGTCGGCAATATCTTTACCGAGTACAACTACTTTTTCAATACTATTTACTTCTTTGTAGCCGAATTCTCTGCCTAAATCTATGTTCCAATTGTTATTCGGAAAAGCCTCCGGAGTTGAGCCACAAACAGCAATATTAGGATTAGTTTCTTCATTACCATACTTAAACCTCACGCCAAAATTCCATTGCTCACCACCTACATATTTTGCAATACCGTCTAGTCGATCCCTTAGTTTGAAGTATTCCTCAATAGTAATATCTCTTCTATTTCTTATTTTGGCTCTCTCCTCTGCGCTGCCTGTTCTAACAGAAGGCCATTTCTGAAGCTGAAAGGTATTTTTCCCTAAAGCAGATACACCTTCTTCAATGCTTGTCTGCATCATAGATATCACTGTACTTATAGAAATAATAGAGAAGATACCGACAATGATCCCCAAAATAGTTAGTGTAGACCGTAATTTATTTGCATGCAATGCTGTCATTGCAACTTTGAATATTTCCAAAATTAACATTATTCGTACCTTAGTGAATCTACTGGATCAAGTTTTGAAGCTGTATATGCCGGAGCAAATCCAGAAATCAGCCCCGTCAATAACGAAATTCCAATTGCCAAAAATACTGCATCAGGTTGTATTGATGTAGGAAGGAACCTATCAATAATAATACTCGTTACAATTGCAATACCTAATCCAATCATCCCCCCCATCAAACATATTGTTGCAGCTTCAGACAAGAACTGTCCTAAAATTGCTCTTCTTTTTGCACCGATTGCTTTTCTAATTCCAATTTCTCTTGTTCTTTCTTTTACAGATACAAACATAATATTCATAATGCCTATAGCACCTACAAATAATGAAAGTCCTGTAATAAAATACCCTGCAATTTGTATAACTCCGACTGTTTGATTGATCTCGTTTAATAAACCTTCTTGTTGATTTATTGAGAAGTCGTTTCTTTCGTCATAGGTTAAACCGCGTACTCTCCTCATCAGTCCTATAGCTTCTTCACGAACATTTTCAACAGCAATACTGTTGGCAGCTCGAACATTAATTGTAATACTTCTGAAAGATTCTCTCTGCAAATACTTAAACATAAATTCAATAGGAATATAAACTTGGTTATCAGGATTCCAATTACCCATCACCCAACTGCCCTGTTCTTCGAGAACACCAACTACTTTTAGTTTGTGTCCCTTTATTTTTACTTCGCTACCCAGAGCACCCCCGTTTGGGAAAAGATTTTCAGATATATCCCAACCTAAAACAATTACACCTCTACCTCCATTGCTTTCCAATTCGTTAAAAAATCTTCCTTCGGCAAAAGAGAGGTTTGTTGTTTCAATGTAATCGTGTGTGGTACCTTGAATATTTATAAATTCAACAGTTCTGTCACGCTGCTTAACCGTTTGCGATGTCCACATAGAAGGAGCAACAGCAACAGGTAATTGAGCCGCATCCTTGTAAGCTCTGAAGTCATCCATATCAATATTTCTGCGGTTTCTCAACTCCCACCAGGGAATATCATTATTAAACCACTCCCATTTATCAATGTAAATATTGTCCGAACCAAGAGAAGCAACTCCGTCCTGAAAAGCTATATCAATACCTTTTATCGCTGTGGACATGGTTATTACAGCCCAAATACCAATAATAATTCCAAGAGTTGTTAACACCGATCTTGCTTTGTTAGCAAAGATAGCTTTCAACGAAATTACTACTCCTTCTTTCAATTCAAAAAGAAAGCGTGACATGCTTACCTCATCTTAATATTAAATTACTGCTTCCCTATTCTTGGGAACAAATCTTTTTTCAACATATTCGTCTGCTTCAACGTAACCATCTTTTAATCTTATTATTCTCGCAGCATGTTCAGCAATATATTCTTCATGTGTAACAAGAATAATTGTATTTCCCTGGTCATGAATTTGATTAAACAAATACATTATATCTTCACCGGTTTTTGAATCCAGGTTGCCTGTTGGTTCGTCAGCCAAAATAATTGAAGGTTTTGTAACTAAAGCTCTTGCAATTGCTACCCTTTGTCGCTGCCCACCGGACAATTCATTGGGCTTGTGATGAATTCTATCTTCTAAACCAACATCGATAAGTGATTGTCTTGCCCTTTCCTTCCTTTCATGAGAAGGAATACCTGCGTAAATCAATGGAAGTTCCACGTTATGTAAAGCGTCGGATCTCGGGAGCAAATTAAATGTTTGAAAGACAAAACCAATTTTTTGATTCCGTATGTTTGCAAGATCGTTGTCTTCCATTTCACTAACGTTCTCACCTTCAAAATCATACAACCCTTTTGTCGGCGTATCCAAACAACCAAGTATATTCATTAGTGTTGATTTACCTGATCCTGATGGTCCCATTATAGCAACGTATTCGTTTTTATTCATGTCAAGCGAAACATCAGCAAGAGCGTGGACTTCTTCAGTACCAACCTGGTATATTTTTGCTATATGTTCAATTCTTATTAGATTCATAATTACTTTACCTCATTAGTTATTCGTTATTATCAGCAAGGTTTTTGTTTTTATCATCACCTTTCTTTTGAATAACTACAGTCGTACTGTCAGACAATTCTTTTGAAATCGCACGATAAGGGCCGCTTACAACTTTCTCTTCGCCGCTCAGTCCGCTTAATATTTCTATATAAGTATCATCACTAATACCGGTCTTAACTTCAATTTGTTTCGCAATTTGATCTTCAATTACAAATACTACTTCTTTGGGTTTATTTCTTTTACGTTTGCTATTATTGTTGCCATTTTCCTCATCTCCTTCATTTTCCTCTTGATCTAACCTTGCAGTAACACTTTGAATCGGCACAGAGACTACGTCAAACTTTGTTTCAGTTTCGACATCAGCATCACATGACATCCCCGGTCTAATTTTATCGTCTTTATCAGTCAATAAAACCTTCACTTCAAAATTTACTACTTCGTCCTGGGTCCCTAAGCCCGATGTTATTGCACTATTACCAATTTGTGAAACCATTCCCTTAAATAATTTATCGCCGAAAGCATCTATCTCAATATTTGATATGTCTCCAATCGAGATTAACACTATATCGTTTTCGTCAACTTCAACAATAGCTTCCATTTGTGACAAATCTGAAACTGTAAGCATGTGAGTGCCTTGACTGAAACTACTTCCTAAAACACGTTCACTTAATTCAATATGAAGCTCTGTAACTGTTCCGTCCATAGGTGAGTAGATTGTTGTTTTAGCCAATTGCTCTTCGGCTTCTTTTAATCCCTCTTTGGCTTGTAATACTGAAGCTAAATTTGCTTCATAAGAACCTTTACTTTGAAGATATGCTGCCTTGGAAGCATCTATCTCGGCCTGGCTTGATAAACTTTTTTCAAATAAACCTTGAACTCTTTTGTATTCTGCATCAAGCTTATCAAGATTGGCCTGGCTAATGTCGAGGTTAGCTTCAGCAGATTGTAAGCTTGCCTTAGCCCTGTTTCTTTGAGCAATATAAATGTCAGGCTTTATTCTAACTAATAGCTGACCTTTCTTAACGTAATCACCTTCTTCAACAGGAAGGTTAACAATCTCGCCTGTTATCTCCGGTCTTAAAACAACTTTCTCAACCGGCTGAATCTTACCTGTAGCTGATACAACTTGAGTAATAGTTCTTGCTTCAACGTCTTCAGTTTGAACAGAAATGATAACTTCTTTATCACTGCCAAATACAACTAATAAAACTACAACAATAATTAAGATCCCAATCCCGCCAAATATAAAAAGCTTCTTTTTGGATTTTTTCTTTCCGTTAGCCATTGGAAAAACTCCCCCTAAATTTATTCGTATTTTTTACTTTCCAGCTTACCCAGAGTATTTAATAATTTGTCTTTCGTTCTGTAAAACTCGAAAGTCGCATTAATTTTATTACTTTGTGCCTGTGTCAAATCCCTATCCGATTGCAGTACATCAAGTATAGTGCCTGCACCAAGGTTATATCTTTCAAAATTGATTCTTCTGTTTTCTTCCGCAGATTGAAGATTTTTTGTTGCAACGTCTAAACCCTTTTTAGCTGCTTCAAAATCTAAGAAGTCTTGTTTAACTTCAATTTTAATTTGTCTTTCGAGAGTTGTTAAATTTTCTTCAGCATTTTTTGCTGAAACTTCTGCTAGTTGAATAGCATTATCAGTATTAAAATTAGAAAATATAGGTATGCCTAATGTCAATCCAAAGGTGTAAGATTCATTATCAAATAACTCATCAAACTTATTTGCACTTGTGCCGTATCCGAAATCACTACTTAATCTTGGGAATATACCACCTCTAGCAATAGTTACTCCACTTTGGGCGCTATACACAGTAAAAATCTGACTTTTATAATCTTTTCTATTTTCTAGAGCGGAAGAAACCATTGATTCAACTGATGAAAATTGATTATCAAACGTATTTATGTTTATTTCAGGCGTATCATCTGTTGGATTAACAAACCCATAATCTTTCAATACATCCAAAGCCAAAAAGTTCAACAGGTTGCTTTTTGAATCTTCTAAATTGTTCTGTTCTCTTATTAACGCCAATTCAGCATTACCAAGTTGGACCTGCTGAGTATAGACATCAGCAATAGCAACAGAACCTAACCTATTTCTTTCTTGAACTTGTTCCAAAAACTTTTTATTGAATTCAACATTATCTTCTCTAACTTTTACAAGTTTTTCGAAATTCAAAATTGCATAGTACAATTCGATAGTTTGATAAATAATATTTTCTTTTTGTCTTTCTAGACTAAGCTTAGCAGATTCTAAATCATCCTTACTACGAGAAACATTTGCTAAATTGGCCAATCCATCAAACAGTATCCACCTACCTGATGCCCCAGCTCTGTATGTTTCTGAATCTCTTTCAGAGGCTGGAATTTCTTCCGGCTGCCCGAATTCGTTAATTAATGTTCCACCTGCGGTTATTGACCTTTGCCAATCAAATGAACCGGAAACACCAAAATTAGGCAACAAGTCTCCATATGCACTTTTTAAGTTTGATTCTGATCCTAACAAATTATTTTTGCTGATAATTAAATTTGAGTTTCTTTGCAAAGCTATTTTAATTGCTTCCTGAAGTGTTAATTTTTGTTGAGGAAATACTAACGCAGGCAGTAGCAGAAGAATTAAAAATAAGTATTTTTTCATTTTTACTCCTATAAATACAGTCTTGAAATTTTATCGAACAACCTTTTTTTGGACGTTATTGAGAACAAAAAAGTTACAGTAAAAGGCTAAATTTTAATCAAATAGTTAAATCAAGAGGAAATGATTAACTAATTTACGAATAATATAGACAAAGGTTCGGGATAATTTATTTCAATTGCAAGGTAAGAAAGCAAAATCAGCCGAGATACTTATCTTTTATTTTCATCATATACTCAAAGGCTTCCTCATAATTATTACCGATTTCTCCCTCGAGTATTGCTTCTTCAATTGCAGTTTTGATTTCACCTACTGTTTTTGAAGGTTGTAGATTAAGCACTCTCATGATTTCGTCTCCTCTTACCGGAGATTGAAAAGCACGAAGTTCGTCTTTCTCTAAAACCTCGTAAACTTTTTTCATTACTATTTCGTAGTTATTGAGGTACTTTGAAACTTTGCCTTGATTTTTGCTTGTGATATCAGCCCTGCACAAAGTAATAAGATCATCCAGGTCTTCTCCTGCTGATACGATTAACCTTCTTATTGCAGAGTCAGTTACTTCATCATCAACAAGTGCAATTGGCCGCAAGTGAAGCCGAGTAAGTTTTTCAACATACTCCAATTTATTCAAAGGAAGTTTCATTCTTTTAAAAATTCCCTTCATCATTCTTGCACCAATTTCTTCGTGCCCGTGAAAAGTCCACCCGATTCCTTCAACAAACTTCTTTGTGTTTGGCTTTGCAATGTCATGAACTAAAGCTGCAAACCTAAGCCAAACATTTTCAGTTGCAGTAGAAATATTATCAACTACAATACAAGTATGCAGAAAAACATCTTTGTGGTGATAATCCTCTCTCTGCTCTGCTCCACCGAGCTTTGAAATTTCAGGAAAAATTATTTCCATTACTTTGCTGTAATAAAGGAGCTTTAATCCTATCGATGGTTTTGCTGAAGAAAGAATTTTTATAAACTCGTCTGTAATTCTTTCCTGCGAAATTATTTTGAGTCTTTCTCTTAGCGATTCAGCAGCTTTAAGAACTTTAGGATCAACTTCAAAATTAAGTTGTGAAGCAAAACGGAATGCTCTTAGTATTCTTAAAGGATCATCGTCAAATGTTTCATTAGGATTTAAAGGTGTGCGGATCACTTGATTTTTAATATCATCAAGACCATTGAATGTATCAATTATATTCCCAAAATTGTTTTTGTTTAATGAAACAGCAAGTGTATTGATTGTAAAATCACGGCGCGAAATATCATCGTTAAATGAGCCGGGCTCAACTTTGGGATTGCGGCTTCCTCTTTTGTATGATTCTTTTCTAGCACCGACAAACTCAAGATCAATGTCATTATAGCGAAAATGTGCAGTACCAAAATTTTTGAATACAGAGACCGTTTTGGCACCCAGGAATTTTGCTAGTTTATTTGCAAAGCCAATACCATCACCAACAACTAAAAAATCTACTTCGCTTCTTTCCCTTTTTAAAATTAAATCTCTAACATAGCCGCCTACTACATAAAGCTCATATCCATTTTCATTAGCTACTTTAGAAGCTTCTTTAAATATTTTATTTGATTCAAAGTACTCTTTGTATTTATATAAATTCATTTTAATGCTGATTTTGAAACTCAATCTCTGAATATCTGCTTTTATTTTTTACAAACCATTTAATTTTATTTAGGTTTTCTTTGTAAATACTTTTTTTCTCGAAACTCTCATTTTTTGCAATCGCCAATTTAGCATATTCTTCTGCAAGTTTGTAATCATTTCGATCAAACAAATATTGCGAAAGTTCAAATGCTGTATAAGAATCCATTTTTTCTTTAGAACTATATTGCAGAATGTTATCAATAAATTTCATGTAACTTTCATCATTTAGGATAGACAACCTCATAAGCATGGGTAATAATTTTTCATTGTAATTATTATGGTAAAGGTCACTTAGAATTTTATATCTGTTTACATTATTGTTTTGCAAATATTCACTTAATTTACTTGCGTCATATTTTAACAGCTCGATTCTTGCATTTGTAATATTATAATAATTTTCACTTGGTTTTTCATCTAACAATTCTGAATAAAGAACTTCAGCTTTATTGTATTTTTTGTTTATAGCACTTAGATCAGCAAGCATTAGTTTTAAATTAAATATGTAAGATGAACTTTGAAATTTCTCAATTTCATCCGACAATATTTTATGCGCAGTTTGATGAGCTTCCAATTTTTTATAGCAATTAATTACCCCAATTAAAGAGGAATATGATTCACTTATTTCATAAATATTTTCGAATATTGATTTAGCTTCTTTGTATTTTCCATTATTGAAAAGCTTCCAAGCTTCTTTTAATTTCTTTGCCGTATACCTCACGCAATGTTTTTTGAAAATTGTTTTTCTACCGAAAAATAATTTTGCCGTGTTTTTATTTAATACAACATCCAAATTTTTTAAGAATTTGTAGTATTCTTTTTCAAGACTATCAACAGTAGTTTGAAATTGCTCTTCAAAATTTAGATCGGAATAAACTTTGTTGACTTTGTCTATACCGTGTGTATCAGACAAATATTTTATGAATGATCCCGAAAAAATATATGAGATTGATGGTGCCTTTGTAAGAAAATTCAATCCGGCAAATAATCTTTCAATCGAGAAATTGTAACCACTTTCGTTTGCAATATACGCCATGTAATGGATATCATTTTCACCATAATTATTCTCAATAGCAGTGGCGTAGCCTTCAATCATAGCAGGGTTTATCCATGATGGTAGTTTTAAGATACCTTTGCCAATCTCAGCTGAAAATACATGGACCAACTCGTGTTTTAAAGTCGATTCATAACCGTTAATATCAACATAAATCTGGTAAAGCCATGGTTTTGCTACATCAGCATTTCCTGCTCCAAATAATTCTCTCTTTTGATTTTTATCATTAAAAATAAATGAAGCTATTTTTTTTGAAGGCTCTATAAAAGTAGCGTCCTTAATTTCTGCGTAATAATATTCATGGGCAAGAATCAAATTTTGCAATTCACTTTCTTCAATATCTTTTGAATAAATAATTTCAAAATGTTCAGTGGAAACATAACCGCTTAATTCTCTTTGTAGCCTTTCATGATTAGTCGTAAAACCTAAGATGTTTTTGCTTAATAAATAAATAAAGCCTAAAACTATTAGCGAAAAGGTGAATAATACTTTTCTTTTTCTGTTACTTAATGCGATAAAATAAATTGCAGTCAAAGGCAAAATAAAAATCAGTGAAGTAATAAATCTATAAATTACAAAATCATAATTTACAATGATATCTTCGTCGTAAATAGTACCATTGAAAAAAAGAATAATTGGATTATAAAAATATATTTGAGGATAAAAATAAATTTCAAAAAGCGGTTCTAAACACAAAAGCAAAAACAAACAAATGAATAAGAGCCACTTTCTTTTTTTCACTAATGCCGAAATTACTGCTGCTGTTGCAATGCCATATAAATAGGCGGGAACAGTAATTATCAAATAATATTGAATCCCATTTTCAACAGGGCACTTATGGAAAAGAATTGTATTGATCGTTGAAATTATAGCTGGTAGTAAAATAAAAACCAAATATGCTACAAAATTTCTTCTTAAAAATAGCAAGGAAGGCTTTTGATTGTGGAAATTAATGCCGATAAATTTATTTGTAAGAATAAAACCTACAATGAATAAGAGTACTGCGTTAAATGCCGAAAATTCATAACCAATTATATTTGTCAACGGTAGGTTAATTAAAAAAAGATTTATTACGGTAATAAAAATTAGAAGAGCAACCAGAAAATTCTTTTCACTTTTAATTTCAAACATCTATTAATATTCTGACGTTTTTACTCTTTTTATATCAGCTCCAAGCTGCTGCAGCTTTTCTTCAATCCTCTGGTAGCCTCTATCAATATGGTAAATTCTCAATACTTCTGTCTGGCCTTCAGCTGCTAATCCGCCAAGTACTAATGATGCACTAGCGCGTAAGTCAGTAGACATTACTTTGGCACCTCTCAATTTTCTTACTCCTTTTACAACAGCGGAATTATTTTTGATTTCAATATCAGCACCAAGCCTGTTAAGTTCAGGTACATGCTTGAACCTATCAAAATAAATATAATCTGTAATAGTTGCAGTACCTTTGGCAAGGCTCATAAACACAGTCCATTGAGCCTGCATATCAGTTGGAAATCCCGGATATACTGCAGTTGAGACATCAACACTTTCAGCCGATAAACCTTTTGCATTTAATTCCAGCTCATCACCTCTTTTAAGTATCTTTGCCCCGCTGTCTTCAAGTTTTGTAATTATAGTATCGATATGATTTGAATAATATTCCAAAGTAATGTTACTCTTTGTCAATGCACCTGCTATAAGCAAAGTTCCTGCTTCAATCCTGTCCTGAACATTTTTAATAGAAGATATTTGCAGTTCATCTACACCTTCTATTTCAAGTTTTGTTGTGTTTCTTCCCTTTATTTTTGCACCCATTGAGATAAGAAAATCGACAAGCACAGTAATTTCAGGTTCAACAGCCGCATTGGTAATTAGAGTTGTTCCTTTTGCTAAAACTGCAGCCATTAATGCGTTACCGGTAGCTCCTACTGATGAAATATCAAAATGAATTTTGCCACCTTTTAATCTTCGTGTTTTAGCAATTATGTATCCATCCTGTAAATCGATGTCAGCACCCAATTTTTTCATGGCTTCAAGATGAAGATTTATAGGCCTTGGCCCCCAAGCGCATCCGCCGGGCATTGATACCTTTGCTTTACCGTATTTGGTCAACAAAGGCCCCAGTACATAAACTGATGCACGCATTTTTTTTACGTGTTCATAGGGAGCGATATGACTTGTAACATTTGAAGTATCTATCTCGAGAATGTGATCCTTAAATTCAGTATTAACACCAATTGCTCTAAATAGCTTTGTCATCGTATAAATGTCATTTACCTCAGGTACGTTTTCAATCTTATTGATCCCCTTGCTTAATAAGCAAGCAGGCATCAAGGCGAGTGCTGCATTTTTTGATCCGCTTACCTTTACTTTTCCTTTTAATCTTTTCCCGCCATTAATAACATATTTTTCCAAGAACACTCCGGTTAGTGAATTTTAAGAATTAAACCGTTGACTCCCACCACAAAAATTTGATCTGTTATTGTTTTAGTGAAGTCTAATAGATTTGTGTAATAATTGTTTTCCAATAATTTCCAATTTGCGCCTGAATCTTCTGATATAATTAAATTACCTTTGCTCGAAAGAGCAAGTATAATATCTTCTGTCAAAAAATCTACTTTTTGTAGTCCGCCAACATTCTGTAGTTGATCTTTAGACCAGCTATTTCCTTTATCATTTGAAATATAAATCTCGCCCGCTCCACCAACGATAATACCTTTGTCATCCTCATTAAATGCGATTGACTTCAAATATTTTCTTGTAAAACTTGGAACAGCCTCCCAAGTATCACCCTGGTTAGTAGTTTTAAGAATAGTTCCCTGCCAACCAACAATAAAGCCATTATTATCATCATAAAAATCAATATCGTACAACAGTTTATCAACTCCGGATGGTGCTCTCGTCCACGAAATTCCACTATCTATTGTTTTGAGTATTAAGCCGTTATTTCCTAACACAAATCCTACAGAATTATTTATAAAATGAATTTTGAAGAGTGTGAAGTCACCGTTTAGGTTTAGTGACCTAAAATCATTAAAAAAATTCTCACTGTAATAAAATGCAGAATTATCACCTATAATAATTGATTTACCATTCGGAAAAAAATAACCATCGTGCAAAGCATTTACAGTATCTATTTGAATACTGTGCCAATCAATACCGCTATTATTTGTTGTTAACACTGTCCCTGAATCCCCAAGTACAAAACCATATCTGTCATCTATAAATTTCACTGAGTTCAGCTTTTTCGCAGTACCGCTTTGCAGCTTATCAATTATATTAAAATAAGAAAAATTTTTATCCTCAAATAAGGTTTCCACACTATACTTTTTTAGGTCTTGGAGTTTATTACTGTTAAGTAGTTCTCTTACCTGGCTGTAAACAAAGTAAGACAATGCAATCAATACTGTAACAAAACCAGTGAAAGCAAGAATTGAAAATACCTTGGTTGTCTTGGTACTTTTTTTCTTTTGTGGAAAAGTTGTATGAACTTTTGGTAACTGTGTTTCAACATCGTTTAATGTTAGTAAAAACTCACCGCAATCATGAAATCTTTGATTTGGATCTTTTGCTAAAGCCAATGAAAGTATTTTATCTATTGAAGCTGGTGTACCGGGAATCTCTTGTGTGAGTTTTGCAAAACTCTTTTTAAGATGTCCTTCCATCACATCAAATTCATTTTCCGAATCAAAAGGGGGCCGCCCGCTTATCATTTCATAAAATGTACAACCAATGGAATAAATATCGCTTCTGTGTGTTACGACTTCTGATTTAATTTGCTCGGGACTCATGTAATACACTGTCCCAACTTTAGCACCTGTTTTGGTAACACCTTTTTCAAATAGCGATTTGGAAATTCCGAAATCCACTATTTTAGCGACACCGTCTTTATCAACTAATATATTGGAAGGTTTAATATCTCTATGAATGAAGCCTTTTGAGTGTGCATAACCAACACCCGCAAGTACCTGCTTCAAAATATGAACACAGTCATAAATATGTAACCGCCCATGCATACTAATTAAGCTATCAATTCCGTCACCTTTAACAAATTCCATTACAATTCCTAAAAACCCATCAAATTCAATAAAACCGTAGACCGTAACAATATTTGAATGAGATAATTGAGCCTGGTTTTTAGCTTCTCTTTTGAATCTTTCGATAAACTGGGGATCATTAACTATATGCGAACTCAAAATTTTAACAGCAACCTGCCTATCAAGCCTCAAATCATGAGCAAGGTAAACAACACCCATTCCTCCTTTCCCAATAATTGAAACTATTTCGTAGTTTTCAATTGTTTTACCAATAAAATTGTCCATCAGGTGTGCTTTTCGACTTTATTTAATTTCATATTAAGTTTGTAATATAACTAAATTATAAATATTATTAGATCATAAGTGATTTATCAGCTAAAAAAATTCTTTCTTTGAAAAGGGAATAGAAGGTTGATTTTTATTAAGGTATGGATTAAGTTTGAGGTTTTAATTATGCGGGGATGGCGGAATTGGCAGACGCGCTAGACTTAGGATCTAGTACCTTCGGGTGTGGGGGTTCGACTCCCCCTTCCCGTACCATGTTAACCGAACTAACTTATAGAGGAAAATTTGGAAGTAAAAGTAAATGTTGTTTCAGACAGTGAACACGAAGTAGAAGTCAATCTGACCTATGAAGAAATCAAACCTGATATAGAAAACGCCTACAAAGAAGAAAGAAAAAGCATATCAATTCCCGGCTTCAGAAAAGGAAAAGTTCCTATTCATATATTGAAGAAACAATATGGTGAAGCAATTGAATACAAAGCTAGTGAGTCTATAGCACAAGCTAAATTCTGGGAAGCAGTTGAGAAAGAAGATCTGAAACCTATTTCAACACCTTCTTTGACCGATATTGACTTCATTATCAACGAAAAATTGGATTTCAAAGTTAAGTACGAAGTTAAGCCGAACTTGGAATTAAAAGATTACAAAAATTTGGAAATTGAAAAACCGGTTTTCAACGTAAAAGAAGAAGATATTGAAAAAGAAATAGACTATATGCTTAAGCAAAGTGCCACATTTGAAGAAACTGAAGTTGTAGAATCAAATGATTTTGTTATTACTGTAGACCTTCAAAGAGTTGATGAGAATAATACTCCTATTGTCGGTTCCCGTAGTGAAAATATGCGGATTGATTTGACTGATGAAAGAGTAAGCCCTGAAATAAAAGAAAAAGCAGTTAATAAAAAATTAAACGAAAGTTTCAATTTCTCTTTTACTGATGAACATAAACACGGCGATGAAGTACATAAAGAGGAATTTGTGTATACTGCCGAAATCAAAAAAGTAGAGAAAATTATCTATCCTGAAGTAACTGAAGAATTAGTAAAGAAATTGTCAAAAGATAAAGCAGCGACAATAGATGAATTGAAAAATCAATTGAAAGAAAATTTTGAGAATTATTATAGCAGTCAATCTGAAAATATTTATTCGAACAATCTATTATCAAAAATTGTTGAGAATAACGATTTCGCTCCTCCTGCCGGTTATGTAGAAACAGTTTTAGCCAGATTGGTTGAATCTGAAAAACAACAAGCTAAACAAAGACAGGTTCCGAACTTCGATGAGAATGATGCTGTAGAACAGTTAAAGCCTCGAGCTGAGTGGAATGCTAAATGGCAAATAATTATGGAGAATTTAGCCGAGCAAGAGAATATAAAAGTTGAAGACTCTGAAATTGAAGAGCTAGTAAAAGAAGAAGCTGAGAAAACAGGGATTTCTGTTGAGAAACTTAAGAAATTTTATAATGATTCGAACAGAACGGCCTCTCTTTTGGAAGAAAAAGTGATGAAATTCTTAAAAGAAAATAACAAAATAAAAGAAATTGACGCTGAACAAAAAGCGAAAGAATCAGAGGAAGGAAAATGATGAAACCTGAGATTTATAATCAATTAGTTCCTTATGTAATAGAACAAACGGGACGCGGTGAGCGTGGAATGGATATTTACTCTCGCCTTCTCCGCGAAAGAATCATATTTTTAGGAACAGCAATTGACGACCATATAGCAAGTTTAACTATTGCACAATTGTTGTTCTTGGAAGCTGAAGATCCAGACAAAGACATCAAACTTTATGTCAACTCTCCTGGTGGTAGTGTTTCAGCAGGTTTAGCGATTTACGATACCATGAAATATATAAAAGCTAATGTAGCTACCATTTGCGTTGGACTCGCTGCAAGCATGGGTGCAGTATTATTGGCCGGTGGTCATGAAAATAAGCGTTTTGCACTTCCTCATTCCAAGATTATGATTCATCAACCTTGGGTTGGCGGGCTTCAAGGGCAAACAGCCGATATTGAAATCCATGCTAAAGAAATGTTAAAAACTCGCGAAACACTTTACAAAATTTTATCAGACCATACAGGGAAAAGTATTGAACAAATTACCAAAGATTGTGATAGAGATTATTTCCTAACGGCTGATGAGGCTAAAGAATATAAACTAATTGATAGTGTATTGGTCAAGAGAGAAATTTTAGACAACAAAGAAAAGTAATCTTTATATTTTTATTAAGGGCTGCTCATAGCAGCCCTTTTTTATTTTAAAGGAGTTGAACTTTCAGCATTTTAATCCGATTATAATAATTATTACGATAAGAATCTCAATTTGGTATCTTTTGTTTATATTCACTTAAATTTTAGTTATTTTTATCTGTTAATAAAAATTAAAATTGTAATATGTTACACGGTCCTAACTTAGATGCAATTGAAAAAATAAATTTAATCACAAAAAATGCCCTAAAAGGCTCTGATAACTTTCCTAACGAAATATGTAATTTCTTAGCTGCTGAATTCGAATTTCTTGCGGTTGTTTTATTCCGCATTGATAACAATGATTTGGTTGTTTTGGGAAGATCTAATTCTGCAAAAAAAAATTACATGCATGGCTCCAAATTTAATTGTACTGCCTGCAGGCTTCTTAAAGACATCAACCAGTTTGGGTTGAACACTGACACTAATTGCGAACTCCAGATTTCTGAGTACGTTGTGTACGAAACATGTTTAAAATTCAAAATAAATAATGAAACAAAAGGGTTTCTTAAAATTGCCAACAAATCAAATTTCGCTCAGGGAGATTCTGAATCACTAAAAAAGATTGCTGACTTCTTGAATACTGTCATGGAGTTATGGAGCAATTCGAGAGACAATAATTTAGTAATTTCGGAAACCCCATTTCATTCAGTTGTAACCGAAATTGCTTCTGAGCTGCGTAACCCGGCAAATAGTATTATCGGTTTCACTTCAATATTGGGTGAAGACAATTTAACTTCATCTCAATCTGAATATGTCAATACGATAAAGAAAAATTCACAACACTTGTTGATGACAATTAATGATCTTTCTGAACTTTCGAAAATTGAGGGCGGCAAGATATCATTTGAAAAGAAGGAAGTTAATTTAGGATCCTTAGTTAAAGAGACTAAGGAAATATTTCAAGATAGAACCGATAATAAAATTGAATTCAAAGTAAATATTTCCGAACAGTTTCCCGATTCTATTACTATTGATAACCTCAAAATAAGATATATTTTGAACAACCTCACAACTGTTTTAACAAAGCTTACCAAGAAAGGAACCATCACTTTTGATCTGAATGCATACAAAAATAAAATCGAGATTATAATTGAAAGCAGCGGTAAATCAATTCCGTTTGAAGTTCAGAACAAGTTTTTTGATCCTTATATGATTTCAAAAATAGATGAAATAAAGGGTTCCAATATCACCGGACTAACAGTAACTTTAGTAAAAAAGTATATTGACGCTCTCAACGGATCTATTTTTATAGATCAATCAACTAAGAGAGGAGCCGCAATAAAAATAGTATTATTAACAGATATCAGTGCTGAACCGGGTGAAGCCGCGCTTAAAAATGTCAAAACACAAATTCCTCAACCGACAACAGGGAATAACAAAATATTAGTAGTTGAAGATGATTTTGCAACTTCAAAATTATTAAGTAATTACCTTAACAAGTGGGGTTATGACCCTACAATTGTAAATTCCGAAGAACAAACAATGAGGTTATTAAATAAAGATCTGTTTCTTGCGGTGATTTTAGATATTGAATTACCAAATATAAACGGATTGGAGCTACTTAAAAAAATCCACGATAATCCTAAAAGCAAAAATATTCCCGTTATAGTCTGTGCTGTTGAAATAGAAGAACAAAAGGCATTCATGATGGGTGCTGTTGAATATTTTGTAAAACCTATAAATTACAACTACCTTGTCGAAGTATTAACCAGTTATAAACTTAGAAAAAATTCTACGGTTTTATGCGTTGATGATGACTTACCTACCCTTAACCTGGTTAAACAAGCTATAGAAACTGCAGGGTTTAATGCTCTTGCCGAGAACTATTCTACTAATGTGATGAGTCTGATAAAAAATAAGGAAATTGATTTGGCGATCATTGATTTAGATATGCCTGATATTAATGGATTTGAGCTTATTCAGATGATAAAGTCCGAGGCAAGATTTGCCAAACTTCCTATTATTATATATACTGGAAAAGAAAACTATAGGGAAGATATTAAGAAAGTTGACGGAATGTTTGAATATTTGCTTGATAAAAGAAGCACAAATTTTGAAGATTTACAGGAAACAATCAGCTCAATGATCAACCGTTATGAAACCCCTACCTCGGTTGAAGAAGTAGAAGAAAAACCAAGTGAAACTAAAATACTGCTTGCTGAAGATTATAAACATTCTCAAATAATTGTAACTCGTCTGCTTAAGAAAAATGATTTTCCAAACGTAGTGGTTGTTGAGAACGGCGAAGAAGCATGTAATTTAGTCAAAAAAGAAAAATTCAATTTGATACTCATGGATATGCAGATGCCTATCATGAACGGTTTTGAAGCTACAGAAAAAATTAGACAGATGACCGAATATAAGGATATACCGATAATTGCCTTAACAGCATTTGCTATGAAAGGCGATAGAGAAAAATGTCTCGATGCCGGTGCAACTGATTATATTCCTAAACCGATTGATAGCAAAGAATTCATTGAGAAAGTAAAATATTATATTAACCAGTAAACTCTATTCCTTTTTAAGAACTATTAAATTATTGACTTGATATTTTATCTTGAAAAAAAGTATTATATTCAATTTCATATAAGATAAGATATATTATTATTTAATTATGGGTGACCAAAACATATCCAAATTTTCAACCTCTGGCGAAAAACAGCAATTCACTAAGCTGCTTATTAGAGACATTAAAGCTCTTGATATAATGCTGAATGAAAGAATGTTTGAACATGATATTCTTAGAATTGGTGCTGAACAGGAACTGGTGATTGCCGGTAAAGATTGGTACCCAGCTATGACTTACGATGAAATTCTTGAGGTGATTAAGGATGATCATTTTACAACAGAACTTGCCAGATTCAATTTTGAAATAAACGCAGACCCGCTTGTTTTCAGAGATGATTCTATTTCAAAATTAGAAAATCAGTTAAAGGAATTCTTGACTTTATCACATCATGCTGCCAATAAATGCGATTCAAATATATTGTTATTGGGCATCCTGCCAACCATCACTTGGGATCATCTTAAATTTGAACATATGACCCCAAACCCTAGGTATAAAGCATTAAACGATATAATTAAAGGAAAAAGGAAATCAAATTTTGAAGTCAACATTACTGGCTTTGACGAATTAATAACAAGCCATCCTAATATATTATTTGAAGCATGCAATACTAGCTTTCAAGTGCATATGCAAGTAACGCAGGATCAATTTGTTCCGCTCTATAATTGGGCTCAAGCTATAGCAGGGCCGGTGTTATCTATTTCATGCAACTCTCCTCTTTTAATGGGTAAAAGGCTTTGGAGCGAAACACGCATCGCACTTTTTCAGCAAAGCATTGATTTGAGAAACACATCAAACTTAAAAAGAGACGTTGAACCAAGAGTAAGTTTTGGAAACAAATGGCTGCGAAATTCAGCAGTAGAATTGTACCAGGATAACATTTCACGCTTCAATTTACTTTTCGCATCTGAGATCGAGGAAGACAGCATTGAAACTTTGAAAAGCGGTGATATCCCGAAATTAAAAGCACTTTGCATGCACAACGGGACTGTTTATATGTGGAATAGAATATGTTACGGCATTTCGGATACATACAAGCCACATCTTCGAATCGAGAACAGATATTTACCCTCCGGTCCAACATTGATTGATGAAATCGCTAATTCTGCTTTTTGGCTTGGATTAATGAACGGTATACCCGAAGAGCTGAAAGATATTAAAGAACATATGAAATTTGAAGATGTACATTTTAACTTTTACAACGCAGCAAGGCTAGGATTAGATTGCAGTTTCCGTTGGCTCGGAAAAGTAGTAAACCCAAAAGAATTGCTTTTGGAACAACTTCTACCTTGGGCAAGAGAAGGATTGACAAAATCGAATATTGATAAGGCTGATATCGAGCGTTTACTTGGAATAATCGAAAGGAGAATTAATCATAACACCACAGGATCGGGCTGGCTCCAGAAAAACTTTTCAACTCTTATTTCTAATTCAACAAGGGCTAAAGCAAGTACAGATATTACTCAGGCTTTCTATGAAATGCAAAGGACTGAAAAACCGGTTCACGAGTGGGAAGACCTTGACGTTAAAACTCAGATAACAGTAAAAGATTTTCGAATTGTTAAACAGATTATGGCCACTGATATTCCCACACTACAGGAGGATGACTTACTAGAACTAGCCATAAATATTATGGTTTGGAGAAGTGTACGGTGTATTGCAGTTGAAGATGACCACCACGAGCTCGTGGGGCTCATACCTACGAGGAGAATTATTAAGATACTTGCAGAAGGATGGGATGAAGATATGACTGTAAGCCAAGTAATGGTAAAAGATCTTATTACAATAGAGCCGGATGCAACAATTTCAGAAGCAGTTGGTTTAATGGTTGGAAATAACATCGGTTGTTTACCGGTCATTTCCAATAAAAAATTAGTAGGAATGGTAACTGAAAGGGATATTGTTACGATAAGCAATATGACAAAAAAGTTTGATTAGGTATGGAAGATATTTGGCAAAGCGTAGATAAGATAATCTCTGAAAAAAGAATTTTATTAAAACAAAAAATTGACGTCGATAAGCCCACAATAATTATCTGTGCAGGCCTTCACGGTAATGAACCGCTCGGAGTAATTGCTCTTAAAAGAGTAATTAGTAAATTGATAAATCAAGAAATTAAAATTAACGGAAATATCTTAGCGTTTGTAGGTAATCCCTCAGCACTAAAAAAGAAAAAGAGATTTATCGATATCGACTTAAATAGGATTTGGTTTGATAAGGAAAGGAAAGATTTACATGAGTTTTCACAATTAGATGAAATAAAAAACCTCATTGAAAATTTTGATAAAGATATAAAAGTTGATAATAAATTTTTCATTGATTTGCATACAACATCCTCGAAATCAATTCCATTTATTGTAGTTAGTAAAAATAAAGCCTCCATAGATTATTCAAAAAAATTCCCTTTCCCTGTTGTTGTAAATCTCGATCAGTTTATTGACGGAACACTTATTTCGTTTCTTGAGCTAAAGGGCTATAAAGGTCTTGCATTTGAAGGTGGTTTTCATGAAGATAAAAGTGTTTTGCAACACCATGAATATTTTATCTGGAAAGCTTTAATTGATTCTAAAATTATTGAAGCAGATTTATCATATATTAATAGCAGTCTAACTATTTCCAGGAGAGAAATCCTTTTTGCTAAAGACGATCTATTTGAAATAAAATATCGTCATAATGTAACTTCTCAATCTTCATTCAAAATGATGCCCGGTTATGAGAATTTTCAGCAAATATCCAAAAGCCAAGCTTTAGCTGTCGAAAACGGGAACGAAATTATCTCACCTTTTGACGGAAGAATTTTCTTACCTCTCTATCAACAAAACGGATCGGATGGATTCTTTATAATTCAGAGTATCAATTACTAATTTTGCGTCATAAATTATCATAAATCTGAGTACTGTGTTAATTCTATTTTTAATTCATAGAATAATTATATTTGTCATTTAATTTTTTTCATTCGGAGAAATATGATCAACAAAACACCAAGAGTAAGATTTGCACCAAGTCCTACAGGATATTTACATGTCGGTGGATTAAGGACAGCGCTGTATAATTATCTATTTGCAAAGAAAAATAACGGTGAATTTATTTTAAGAATTGAGGACACTGACAGAAATAGATATGTAGAGGGCGCAGTTGAAAATTTAATCGAAACGATAAAATGGACTGGATTAATTTATGACGAAGGGCCTGATAATGAAGGTAATTATGAACCCTATTACCAATCGCAAAGATTGGATATTTATAAAAAATATGCAGATCAATTGATTGAAGAAAGCAAAGCTTATTATTGTTTTTGCACGCCCGAAAGAATTCAAAAATTAAGAGAAGAACAACAGGCTAAAAAGGAGCAGGCAAAATATGACAAACTTTGTTTACATCTATCAAAAGAAGAAGTAAACGTAAAACTCGAAGCTGGCGAAAAACATGTTGTTAGATTGAATGTTCCTATTGGAGAAAAAATCTATGTAAATGATATTGTCCGAGGAAAAGTTGAATTTGCCAGCGAGATTATTGACGATCAAATTCTTATTAAAGGCGATGGATTCCCGACATATCATTTAGCCAATGTAGTAGATGATCATTTAATGAAGATTACTCATGTTATACGTGGAGAGGAATGGCTGTCATCAACACCAAAACATGTATTACTCTATAATTTCTTGAATTGGGAATTACCTGAATTTGCTCACCTCCCTCTTTTGCTTAACCCGGATAAATCAAAACTTAGTAAGCGTCAGGGCGATGTTGCAGTTGAAGATTACAAGGCTAAAGGATATTTCAAAGAAGCTCTTGTAAACTTCGTTGCTTTGTTAGGCTGGAATGCTGGTGACGACAAAGAGTTTTATGAAATGAATGAACTGATCGAAAATTTCTCTTTGGAAAGAGTAAATAAATCCGGAGCAGTATTCAATGTCGAAAAACTGAACTGGCTGAACAGTGAGCATTTAAGAGGAAAAGATAACTCGGAATTATTAAATGAATTGAAAAAGTTATTGGAGAATTCTGAATTCAATGAGTATTCCGATAAAGATGATGTTTTACTCAAAATTATAGAAGCAATGAAAGAAAGGACTGTTTTTGTAAAAGATATTATAGAAACTTCTTCGTACTTCTTTACTCCACCAAAAGAATATGATGAAAGAATAATTTCAAAAAAATGGAAACCCGAATCAAATAAATATTTACAAGTTCTGTTGGATAAATATGAAAAACTTGAAAATCCTACAAAAGAAGATTATGAAGCAACATTAAAGCAAAGTTTGGAAGAACTTGAAGTCGGGATGGGTAAATTGATGCTGCCATTAAGGCTTGCAGTATCAGGTGTTGGCGGTGGTCCTCACGTGTATGACATACTTGACATAATCGGCAAAGAAGAAACTATAAATAGAATAAAAACAGCAATAAAAAAAATTAAAGCAGAATAAAAATGGAAAACACTGAAAGATCAAAAAATTTTATTGAAGAAATTATCGACGAGGATTTAAAGACCAATAAATATGAAGGGCGAGTACATACACGTTTTCCGCCTGAACCCAACGGCTATCTGCACATTGGGCATGCTACCTCAATTTGTTTAAACTTTGGTTTGGCTGAACAGTACAACGGCAAATGTAATTTGAGATTTGACGACACTAACCCTGCAAAAGAAGAACAAGAATATGTTAACTCAATAACCGAAGATGTTAAATGGCTTGGCTTTGATCCGGAAGATAGAATCTATTTTGCTTCAGATTATTTTGATAAACTATATGAATACGCAGTAATGCTTATTAAAAAAGGATTGGCTTATGTTGATTCTTCTTCATCTGAAGAAATAAAAGAAATGCGTGGAGTTTTAACAGAACCAGGCAAAGAAAGCCCTTACAGAAATAGATCGGTTGAAGAAAATCTTGGGTTATTTGAAAAAATGAAAAGAGGTGAATTCGGAGATGGCGAACATGTACTTCGTGCAAAGATAGATATGGCTTCTTCAAATATGAATTTGAGAGATCCCATAATGTACCGTATCCGTCATGAGTCCCATCATAGAACCGGAGACAAGTGGTGCATATACCCAATGTACGATTGGGCACACGGTCAGTCAGATTCAATAGAAGGAATTACTCATTCAATTTGCACACTTGAGTTTGAGAACCACCGTCCTCTTTATAATTGGTTTTTGGATAATATTAATATTTACCATCCGCAGCAAATTGAATTTGCCAGAAGAAATTTAAACTATACTGTAATGAGCAAACGTAAATTATTAAGATTAGTAAACGAAGGTCATGTTGATGGCTGGGACGATCCGCGAATGCCTACTATTTCAGCATATAGACGTAGAGGTTATTCGCCGGACTCAATTAGGAATTTCGCAAATGAAATTGGAGTTGCAAAAAGAGAAAATGTAATTGATGTTGCATTGCTTGAACACAGTGCACGCAATAATTTAAACAAACGTGCGTTACGAAGATTTGCTGTATTAAATCCGTTGAAAATTGTAATCACCAATTGGTCGGAGGATAAAGTTGAAGAACTCGATGCAGTAAATAATCCTGAAGATGAAAGTGCGGGTAAAAGAAAACTCACTTTCTCAAAAGAAATATTTATTGAAAAAGATGATTTTATGGAAGATCCGCCGAAAAAGTTTTTCCGATTAGGTCCGGGACGCGAAGTAAGGTTAAAATACGCTTACATTATTAAATGTGAAGAAGTAATGAAGGATGAAGAAGGCAATATAACTGAACTGCGTTGCACTTACGATCCAGATACAAAAAGCGGAAGCGACACAAGCGGGAAAAAAGTAAAATCAACATTGCACTGGGTTTCTGTAAATCATTGCGTTGATGCAGAAGTAAGACTGTACGACAGACTGTTCAACGTTGAAAATCCAAATGCAGATAAAGAAAAAGACTTCCTTGAATTTCTTAATCCAAATTCTCTTGAAGTAAAAGAAAATGCAAAAATTGAACAAAGTCTAAATGAAGCAAAGGTTGGTGAGTATTTTCAATTTGAGCGGCTCGGTTATTTCTGTGTTGATTCAAAATTCTCTACTAATAAAAAGAAAATATTCAATAGGACAGTTACTTTGCGTGATAATTGGGCTAAGATGAGTAAAAAATAGTTACAGAGATTCCATTTTTTCAAAGGATAGAACCTCTAAGTGAATTATTGTTTGAATAAGTGTTAAGATTATCTTAATTTTACAAACCTTTTTTGATAGGCTAATTACTGCCGGAGTGGTGGAATTGGTAGACGCGCTGGATTCAAAATCCAGTGTCCGCAAGGACGTGCCGGTTCGAGTCCGGCCTTCGGTACTTTAAGCCTGAAAATGTTTTCAGGCTTCTTTATTTTTAAATCGAATTTGCAATAATCTTATTCCAGCTTTCCCAATCTCCTTTTACACCTTTATCAACATGAAAATCATGCTTTATATTTTTTTCGTGAAGCAAACTGAAGATTTCTATATTTTCTTGAACAGTATCATCGTACTCATAAGAAAAAATTGAGATTTTCATTTTTCTCAAATGACTCAAATACCATTCATCTTTTAAGCCGGGCAAGTAATCAATTGGATTATTGAAATAACAATTTTCATCATAATAACCGTAAATGAATCTTTTTACATTAAAAATGCCGCTTAAAGTTACACATGTATGAAATTTAGAAGGATATTTCATAGCAAGATTAAATGCATGATAACCACCCAAACCTATTCCTATCAATCCGACTTTTTCCTTTTCAGTTTCATATTTCGCAAATCCAATTACATCATTCAAAATTAGCTTTTCATAATCCAGATGCTTTTTTACTCTGTCCCCTGGATCAATATCATAATTCTGCCAGCTATCATTATCTATTGTATCCGGACAGTAAAGTTTTATTTCTCCGTTATTCACTTTTCCAGATAAAGAATAAATAAATCCGTTGTCCTTCAATTCAAAATATCTACCGCCAGCGTTTGGGAATAAAATGAAAGGCTCACCTTTTTCTCCTAAAACAAGCATATCAAAATTTCGGCTTAGATATTGGGTATACCAGTTATGAAAAGTTTCTTGCATTTGATTGTCCGGAATTAAATAAAAAGAGGATTTTGTAAATCCTCTAAAATGGTAATATAAAAAAGATAAGAATATTATTCAGATAATTTTGATAAATATTAATTTAGATGTGCAGTTAAAATTGATTTAACCTTTTCAAGAACTTCGTCTTCGTCTTCATAACCTAACTTTTTTGCTTCCTGCAAGTAATTATTAGTCCCATTAGAAACTTCGGACAACATTGCATAAGCTTCAGCTAATTCGGAATTATTTTCAATACTATTCTTATAGTACCCTTCAGCCTTTTTATTTTCATTCATAACTTTATGGTAAAAATAGCCGACCACAAAATTTAATTCGGCATTTTTGGGATCAACTTTTCTTTTCTTTTCAATCTCAGCAAAAATCATATAATCTTCAAAACCTAATTTCGTATAATTATCTGAAGAAAAATAATCCAGCAATCCAATAAATCTATCCTTTGGCTGATACCCAGAAACTAAATGAATGAATTCGACTTTAGAGTTAAAAAAAGCTGTAGCAGGATATCCTTTTACTCCTGCAGCCTGGGCAAATTGACCGGCTTCGTAAGTTTCACCTTGGTAATTTACAATACCGCCTTTTTCGGGATTCAGTTTTACCACGATGAAATATTCATTTAACTGATCAATTACTTCTTGATCGGCATAAGTGGTTTCATCCATCTTATGACACCAGTGGCACCAGTCGGTATAAAAATCAACAAGTAGTAGTTTACCTTCTTTTTTAGCTAACTCTGCACCTTCTTTGTAAGAATACCATTTCAGCTCTCCGGCAAAAGAGAGACTTAATATTACCAAGATTAAAGGAATATATTTCAGCATTTTCATTATCATTTCTTTCGTTTTAATCGCAAATATATACAAATAATAAGATGCAGAAAGGTAAAAAAAGATTTATGTAAAATGAAGGACAAAAAAGCCGCTCATTTGAGCGGCTTTCTAAAATTTATTTTATGAGCATCATTTTCTTAATTTCCTGGAAATCATTTGTAATTAATTGATAAAAATATATTCCACTTGGCAAATCATACGCATCAAAGTCTACGGAATATCTACCAGGTTCTTTTACTTCATTAACCATAGAAGCTATTTCTTGTCCAATCGAGTTAAATACTTTTAATGTTACCATTCCTTTTTGCTTTATTGAATATTTAATATTAGTACTGGGGTTAAAAGGATTTGGATAATTTTGACGAAGTTCATTTTGCAAAGGCATTTTAGTTAATTTTTCAACATCACCTTTCTTACTTAATACGCCTACATCTACAGTCAATATATTGGAAGTAGCTGTATTGTTTGCGTTATCTGTTACAACACATTTTAGTTGAAAAGTTTCATCGTCATATCTTGTTAAAGAAGGATCATCACTACCAACGGATATCCAATAACCTGTACCTGGTTTTCTTATTAAGGGATTGTCAGGATACATGTAATACCATTGATAATGATAAGCCTGGATACCCCCACTTGGATTAGCCTCCCAAGAACCGTATTGACCAGGATTCAAGATTGTTGAACCTGTAATTGATATACTTAACGGTTCAGGAGAGTATTTCTGAAGTGTACCAAAACATGGTAACGCTGACGGATGAAAATCATGGGGATCAGCTCCAGCTATGTAGTCAAAATAGGAATTCATTACAGCTTCCCCGGCTCTAACGTGATAAAATAAATCGTAGTAAACACCTAAAGGCTCAATTATTTCCCAGACATCAGGGTTTGAAGCAAATTCAAACTCTATCAAAAGTGCAGCAAAATTTGTAGTTCCTAAATCAAATGCTCCAAAAATATTCCAATTATTACCATAAATACCATCGCCACCATGTAATGTGGCATCAAACCATACATCATTGGGATTTCTATAATATAATCCTTCAGTATATTCCAAAATATTATCTATCATAATTCCACCAAAGATTAGGCCTTCACAGGAGCTTGACATATCGTTTTCCGGCTCTAAGGTTGGAGGATCTGATCCCATATCCGCATAACAGTACACTTCCGTGCCCCTCGCAGATGCACTGCCTGAAGAATTGTAATGGACACTGACAAATGCTTGTACAGTATTTGTAGAGAATACTTGTCTGCCTAATTGATCAGGTTCATCACCATTAATAATCCTACCTCTATCATCAAAGGTCATATCCGAATCATCTACCCGTGTTGCCACGACTTTCAAAAAAATTCCATTATCACTGAGCATAATATCAGCATTCATAGAAGTATAAAGATTTAAATCTTTTTCGTAAGGATAGTTGTTACCATTATACCCTAAAGCCCCAACGTCACTTCCGCCGTGTCCGGCATCTAAAACTATAACATCATCAAATAATTGTGAATAAGTGCAATTTATAAAGACAATAAAAAATAGAATATGAAATTTTTTCATCTCATTAACTCCCAAGTTTTTTTATATTTCAATTGTTATATTATTTTAATTTTACAACTATTTTCTTTTTCTTTTCTCGATTCTTCTTTTGCTCTATAACAATTGTACTATCGTCAACCCACTTAGGCATATCTTCAAATACTCCTTTTTCATTTATATCTAATTTATACATATTGCTTCCATCAGAATTAACTATCCAGATATCACTATCTAGGCTTTTCTTAACATGCCCATCACTCAACTCATATGATACAAATGATATTTTATCTCCTTTAGGAGACCATTCAAAATTTGAAGTTTCTTTTTGGGTCTGAATATCGATTATTTTATTTTTATTTATGTTATATACTCTTTTAGGCAGTACTCCTCTTTCTCTAAAAAGAATTTTACTTCCATCAGGTGAAAATTTTGGAG
>CAJHYN010000407.1_pt1 | contig 29125 bp, 27 predicted proteins | sample 9198641 | NCBI WGS metagenome assembly CAJHYN01 (sample SAMEA7708370, study PRJEB35096) | sediment metagenome | biome: marine neritic benthic zone biome [ENVO:01000025]; feature: sediment [ENVO:00002007]; material: shallow marine sediment [ENVO:03000034] sea grass bed [ENVO_01000059] ... | reverse complement strand
TGAGGTTCGGTTTCTTTTACCGGGGTTTCGTATGGCAGTAAATAGTTGTTGTATTTAACGTAGTTATCAGCAAATACAATTTTAGCTACCTTATTAACCTTCTGCATATATTCATAACATTCGTTAAGAGTAATTATTCTCTGCTGAGTAATTTCAGGCCGTTTTTTCTTAAATAACTCCTGGTCATAATCGGCTTTGGTTAGCTCCTCTTGCAGAGTCCCTAATTCATCAATTGATTCCTGGCTGAATCCGGAGGCAATTAAAGTTTCCGCATTAGTAACTGCGGTGGAATGTAATATTCCCATAAATTTAATCATAAGGGTTTCCGACTGCCGGACATCATTATAATCATTAAACCCGAATTGATTCCATACTTGAGATTGGTTTGGAAATGCTTTTTCAATAAAATATTTCATTTTCTGAAATGCAGTTCTGCACTTTTCCATTTTTTCCCGGACAATAGCAGTGTACTCGGTAAGCTTATCAATGTAGTAATTATCATTAGATATTTCCAAAGCTTCATTGTTTTTAGCTTCCCAATTCTCTGCAAACGGTGTATCAAAATCAGCATCAAAACTAACAATTGTGTCCTTATCCTCTAAAAATATTCCATGCATTACCCTGGATGCCTGTAACATAACATCATCCGGTACATTAAATTTTCTAATTACTTCATTTCCTTTTGACATAATAAATCTCCTTTTTTTAATTATTATTTCCATGAGAGTATTAGTGGGGACAAATCCCGGTATTATCCTAAAATTATTCCCACCACCAGCACAAAAACATACTGTTTTTCCTATTCCTCCTTATATATTAGTTAAAATGATACATTTTATAATTATGATGATGCTTTTCGTCACTACGATGGTTCTTACCGACGCTACGATGATGCTTCTCGCCACTACGATGGTTCTTACCAACACTACGATGATGCTTCTCGCCGCTACGATGGTTCTTACCGACGCTACGATGATGCTTCTCGTCACTACGATGGTTCTTACCGACGCTACGATGATGCTTCTCGCCGCCGGGAAGGTCCCCTTCGCCGCCGGGATGATATAACTCGATAGTGATGTCCAATATATATTCATAAATGAATAATAAAAGATTACATGTTGGGTTTATTAAAGATTTTTAATTCCTTCTCCTTATGTCTGAAGTGGGCATTATTTCAGAAATCCGGAACAAATTATAACTGATACAATACATTAATTATGAATGTTCCTATTTGTATTATTAATATGTTTATATAAAGAGTGGTAAATTAGTTTTTATTGATCGATTAAAATCAAAGCTAAATAAAATCTCTCAACCAATTCCTCGTCACCGTGAATTAATGAATATCTTGCTAAACATATAATCAAAATGTTGACTATTGGGATGTCTCAAAAATTAATTAATATCTGTCATTAGTCCAAGATTCCGTATCCAAAACGACATTCGTTTTAATGATTTGTAACACAGATTGTCAATCTGTGCTACATTTGAGACATCCCCGATGTAATTTTTAACTCACCTTCCCATCAATCAAGTTCTTAAAATTATTTTCTTAGCCCGTTATGTGAAATAGAAGAATCTAATTCTTTAGTAAATACTTAATGTTTGGTGAAATTTTGGAAAGTCATTCCTGGCAGCCGTAGGCTAGTTCAAACACTACGTAGCGCTCCGTCGCCATAGCTTTGGAGCGTCAGGGACCTTGGAAGGTGTCTCATAAGTGTCATTCTGTTCGCCGCGGGAATTATTTCAGAATCTTTAATTGGGAAAACACTCTAAAATTGAGATTCTGAAACAAGCCTGCCTTCCTAAGTACGAAGTACGGCGGACAGGTTCAGAGTGACAAATTTGAGTTTTGAGACACCTTCACCTTGGCGTAGTAGTGGAGAAATCCTAGAGCGGATTTGAATTCAAGGCAGTAAAAAGATATCTCCTCATCAAAAAACGATCCGTCGATATGACAGTAAAATATAAAATATTTTCTGTTTTCCAGTTTTTTGTCAAAGCTATTCCACACAACGGGTGTTCTTAACTATCTTTATATTATTTCTGATATGATCCGATTAATGATCAATATTCGATTTGGAATTAAATTATAAATTCCACAATTTAACTTTCCATTCAAAATCAACGTTAGATAAAGGTTATTAATTAACTGAGGGCAAAATGAAAATTATCAAATCTACTCTGTTTGTTTTTGCTTTAATTTTCTTTTCGGGCTGTATAGAGTATAAATTGACAATCAAAGTTAAGCCGGACGGATCAGGTACAGTCAAAGAGAAAGTTATGTTTGGTGAGGCATTAACTGAAATGATGGTTTCATTTATGGCATTTGGCGGAGAAGAGAATAATGAAGAATTTTCAATATATGATGAGGAAGAATTGATTGCTAATGCGTCAAAAATGGGCAGGGGTGTTAAATTCAGCAAAGGAGAAAAACTATCCGGGAAAAACAAGGAAGGTTATCTTGCAGTTTATTCCTTTAAAGACATCAACGATTTAAAACTTGACCAGAATCCATCTGATGTAATGCCTATGAGTGATTATGAGGGTAAAGAAGAAGATCCGGGAAACAAAATTACATTCAAGTTTAATAAGGGAAGCACTTCGGAATTAGCAGTATTTATGCCTGAAGAAGAACCTGCAGATAGTGATGAAAATGAATTCGGGCTTTCTTCAGATAATGAGAACGAATCATTTGATGATGAGTCATTAGAACAATTTAAAAGGTTTGTAAAAGAATTTAGAATTATCATAAAGCTTGAAGTTGACGGGGATATTGTAAATACAAATGCAACACACGTAAAAGAAAATGAAATAACCTTAATGGATATGAATTTCGAAAAGTTAATTGACTCTCCTGAAAAATTAGCTGAGCTGGAAAAATACAACAATGCAACTTTAAGCGAAGCAAAGGAGTTTTTTAAAGAAATACCCGGAATTAAATTCGAACTAAACGAAAAAATAAATGTTCAATTCAAATAAATAAAAAGGAGTTACTATGGGGGTAACAACCAAACCGATTTACAGCTTTATCATAGCAGTATTTTTTTTATTATCATTAACATCTATAAACGCACAGCTTGATCTTCCTCGTCCGAGTCCTAAAGCCGAAGTAAGTTCAAAAGCAGGTAATGCCGATGTAACAATAACTTACTCCAGGCCAGGAGTAAAAGACAGAACAATCTGGGGTGAGCTCGTTCCTTACGATAAGATTTGGCGTACCGGAGCTAATGAGCGCACAAAAATTGAATTTTCTGAAGATGTAAAAGTAAACGGCAACCCTGTTGCTGCAGGAACTTATTCGCTGTTTACAATTCCCGGCGAAAACGAATGGACCGTGATTTTAAACAAAAATTACGAAGATGGTGTCGGCCAATACGACGAAAAAGAAGATGCTCTTCGTTTCACTGTCAAGCCAATGAAATCAGACCTTTTCCACGAACGGATGACATTTGGAATTTTTGCAAATTCAAATAAAGATTCTGATGTTGGATTAGCCTGGGAAAATCTAATCATAGTATTCAAGATCACAACAGAATCAAGTGGAGATAGAGCAAGCCCTTTTGCATCCTCTTATCAGAGAATCGGAGTAACAGATGTAAAAGTTGTTTACGGAAGCCCGGCTGTTAAAGGGAGAGATATTTTCGGAGGGTTGGTTCCTTACGGAAAAGTGTGGCGCAGCGGTGCAAATGAAGCTACTACTATTGAATTCGGCACAGATGTAACTGTTGAAGGAAACAATGTACCTGCTGGTAAATATGCGCTATTCACAATTCCTGGAGAAAATGAGTGGACAGTAATATTTAATAAAACCCACAAGCAATGGGGTGCTTTTAAATATGACCAATCCCAGGACTTGATTAGATTTAAAGTTAAAGCCCCGTCTAATCCTTCCCATGAAAGATTATTTTATGTTTTTAACGAATTAGATAACAATTCATCAAAACTAAATTTAAAATGGGCTGATAAAAAAATAGCTTTCAAAATCGAAACAGACGTAGTAAATCTTGCTTATGCTGAAATTCAAAAAGCAGTAAAAGAAACTGAAGGCAAAGACTGGTCTGTATTTTCAAGCGCCGCAAACTTTGCAGTGGATCATGATTCTTATTTAGATGAAGCAAAAGCCTGGTCTGAAAAAGGCGCATCAATGGAAGCTCACTGGTGGGCTAATTATGTAGCGGCTAAAACACATCATAAACTTGGTGATAATGCTACAGCTAAAACTTATCTCGATAAATCTTATGAGATTGGGAAACAGCAAGATAATTATGATGACTTTAAAGGCTTGCTTGATACTCTAAATGAGAAATTGTAAGTTATAGATAAACCATCAAGGTTTTTAAAACCTTGATGGTTTTAAATAATAGATATTAGTTGTCATTCCCGAAAAACTAAAAATTGATTTCCGCAAATAGGGTGGGTGTAAAACCAATCATATAAACGTCAACAGGATTCAATTTACCATTAGTTACTCTAAAATAACGGTGCCAAACATTTATGTTATCAAAAAGATTAAAAACAGTAAATCTTGCTTTATCTTTTATCCAACTATAATCAAATAAATAGCTCGCACTAAAATCCATTTTTTTAATCGACGGTAAACGTTCCGAATTCCTATTTTGAGGAGTAAAAAAGGTGTAGGTTTTAGACTCGGGAAATTCTGGGTCATCAATAAAAAAACTTGAAACGTCCTGAAATAGGTTGATTCTTTTTGTTAACCTTTTTTTCGCCCCGGGGTTTTTAATTTCTTTTTACTCAGCACATCGTAATATGATTTAGTACTCATCGATTCATTCCCTTTTATAATACCAGGTATTGAGTTTATTTCAACTAGATTTTCATCATACCACTTAACATCACCTCTATGTATTACTAGCTGGTAAATGATATTATGCCCATTCATTTCGTAAATAAAAAAGCTGGTTGAGAGAAAGGCTTCATTCTTCCTAGTTTTGGTTTGTTTTTTTACAATAGCGTAGCTTGAATCCCTATTATGATGAATACTGTATTGATCCCCGAATTTTTCATAAGCAATCTCTTTCAATTTATCTTTTGAAATACTTTCTTTGTTATCCATTATCTGTGAATTTGATGAACATTTATTAAAAGAAACAATTAACAACGCCATAAAACAAAACAACAAAACATTTTTGAACACCATATTATGCCCCAACTATTTATCATAGCAGTAGATGGCACTTGATATAAAAATCAAGCACTCTCAAATAATTATTTAAGAAGAATCATTCGTTTAGTTTCAACAAAATCTTTTGTTACAATCCTGTAAAAGTATACTCCGCTTGAAACTTTGTTGCCAAAATTATTTCCACCGTTCCAAACAACTTCATAAGCACCTGCTTTCTGTGACTGATTATTTATAAGGGTCTTTACCTCTTCACCCTGAACATTGTAAACAGTAATTTTAACATCGCTCTGTTTTGGTATTGTGTATTTAATTTTAGTTGAAGGATTAAACGGGTTTGGGTAGTTCTGCAATAGATTATATTCCAAAGGCAATTCTTTATTTTCATTAATTGCAGTTACGGATTCTTGAATTGATAGGTTATCAACAATCCAGCCCCAGCCGGTTACTAATTGATCGGAGAATAACCTGAAGCGTATTATTATTCTATCCCCGGCTGTAAATGTGTTGAGCAAATTAATTTCATGTGTTTGAAACATTTGAGGAGTTGCTGCCTGTGGATTCAAATATGTATTCAACCAATTAGAATTATATGCTGCGTCATATCCGTCAGCTAAAGGAATCCATGTTTGTCCAAAGTCTTTACTACCCTCAACAACTACATAATCATAAAAATTTCGATCGCCGAATGGAGTCCCTTGTTCGCCGGGTTCTACAATAGCAATATCATCATATTTTAGTAATGCATTTGAAGAACTTACTATAATTGGTGTTAGAAGCATTGCACTAAATTCACCTTGCGGGGCATAGGGATGCTCTGAGTTAAGTGCGGAATTAGAAAAACCGTCTTCAGTAGAAATGCTCATTCTAATTAACGAAAAATCATTGTCATTATCGAAACTACTGATAAAGCTGGTTGCGGCTTCTTTTAACGCAAGCACATCAAATTCATTTCCACCTGCTCTGAAAAATTTTCCATCTTTATAAGATTCGGCAAAGAATTGATACGTGGCAGTAATTTTTGAATCAACCGATAACGAAAGAGTTGTATCTTTTGGAGAAGAATTAGCAGGAAGTTTTGCTAACCTAGTAATTTCATTATTTATAGAGTTTCTAACAAAAACAAGCGTAGAATCATAAGCTGCTCTTAAATTTATTTTTGAATGTAATTTACCGTCAATTGCAGCATCAAATTCAACAACTCTCGGTGCAAGCAGTACTGAAGGAGGCTCATAGCCGCTTAGCTCGGGTAAGCTTACAGACCATACACCTCTTCCGTGAGTTGCAACAATTACCTGGTCATTTACTATTTTCATCTGAAAAGCTGCAACAGCAGGAAAACCATTATCCGCATAAGTCCATGTTTGCCCGTTATCTTTTGATTCAAAAAGGCCTATCTCAGTGCCAGCCCAAATTATATCGGTATTATAGGGCATTACCAGCAAACTGTAAGTTGCAACATCCGGGAAACCGTTTGAACTTTCGTCATTGCTTCCGAAGCCTGATAATTCTTCCCAATTTTGACCTAAATCAGTTGTTCTGAAAATTTTTGGTGAATCAGCAAATGAGAATAAAGCATAAGCAGTGTTTTCATCTTTCGGATGAGTTGCAATTCCGGTAATACTCCCAAGAATAAAATTAGGTACTTTAGTTTTAGAAAATGTAAACCCACCGTCAGTTGAAACTCGAACAGGGTTTTGGTCTGTCATTTCAGTAGCTGCCCATACAACTTGAGGTTTTACTAAAGAAATTCTTGCAACACCGTGTGGCGCGTTAGCCCCAAAATCCGGTAATTCTATTAAAGTCCAGTTTGTTCCAAAATCATCGGAACGAACAACACCTTCCTGAGCAGTTGTAAAAACTAGATCGGGATCTTGTTTTGAGTTCTCAATCTTTGTTAAAAACTGTCCGCTTCCCGGAATAACTAATTCAGTCCAGTTCAGACCTCCGTTAACACTTTTAAATATGTTGTTACCTTGTGAAGATTCTAACATTTTATTTGGGTCTCCATAATGCCAGGCAGCTTCAAAACCATCACCACTTGGAGCGCTTGTCCACGAGCTGAGCGTATCGGGGTTTTCCGGCGAGAACCAGCTTCCGTTATCCTGGGTGCCTCCAATGTAACGGTCACCACCGTTCATTTTATCAGCACCGTAAAATTGAGATACATTTAATCCTTTCATTGTCGGATTTGTATTACCGTCGTTTATAAACGTATCACCTGATTGAGTAAAGGTTGCACCTCCATCGTCAGAATAAGCAACCCCGCCGTCATTTCCGTTTATAAACCTGAATGTTTCATTTGCGGGATCAACCGGGAGCATTACTAACGCATGGTGATCAACGTGAACACCTTTAGGTGAACCGCCGTAAGACTGGTAACCATCAGCTACAACTTCTATTGAAAACCTAAATGTATCATTTGTTTTTTCTTCAAAGGTAAATTGAAAAAGGTCTACTCCGCCAACGTAAGCGACATTAGCGTTATAGGGGTGAACAGCTATGGTATTGTCGTAAAATCCCTGACCACCAAGACTAAAATTCTGTCCGTCTAAACCTCCGTCTTGCAAACCTTTGTACCATTTTTCCCCGGCATCGTCAGACATAAATAATTGATCAGGTTGCTCCGCAAAGAAATTACCTTCCGCAGAAATATATAAGCGTGATGTATCAGTTGGTGAAATAGCAATTTCAAGTCTTGTAGTTCCATGGAATAGAGTATCATAAACCTCTTGCCAGGTAACTCCTGCATTCACTGATTTTAGAACTCCATTCGAGTGAACAGTGGCATAAAGCGTGTTAAAGTTTTTGGGATTTGAAATAATTTGCTGAATAGAATTAGTAGCGGGGTCACCTTGCCCCGGTATTTCATTTTCAAAAACTTTAGTCCAGTTTTGTCCTCCGTCCGTAGTTCTATAAATTGTTGATTTTCTGTTTGCCCCGGGTTTTGCTCTAAATGAAGCAACTGCCGAAACAACAACAATATTTTCATCATTCGGATCAACAACAATTCTCATAACATTTCCGAAATCCGGGTTGTTTGCAGTAAATGAAATTTGGTTCCATGTTTTTCCTTTGTCGGTAGATTTCCAAATGCCTTGACCTTGTACAAAAGCGAATGAACCATATCCTTCACCGGTTCCGGCATAAATAACATTCGTATTGTTATTAGACATTGCCAGAACAGAAGTTGAAAGGTTAGGTAAATTTTTTGTTAAGTTTTCCCAGGTTTGTCCTGCATTTGTTGTTTTCCATATACCACCGGACGCAGTGCCGATAAACCAAGTGTTGTTGTTATTATCATCGGGATCAACAATAATTGTTCTAACTCTGCCGGCAACATTACCCGGACCTCTTTCAACCCAAGGTAATTTAGTAGATCCAAAAGTAGAGGTCGATTTACTCAACGCTCGAGTACTATTAATTCTTCTTGCTTTTAAGAGTTCCTCAATTTTATAGTTTGCACCATACGAGGGAGTGTGCTCATTAGCTCTTGTTCTGATCGCTTTATGAAACTCAGCAAATTTATCAGGTTGATCTTTCTTATAAATTCCTTTAACCCGTTTTTTTCTTTCGGAAAAGAATTTATTTTTCTTTGATTTTTTTGTTTCATGCTTGATTTCATTCTTAGGTAAGTAGTTTATATTTTCATAACCAACTAAGAACATTGTTATAATTAAACATAAGCTCAGTACTATATATTTATATTTTTTCATATAACTCTCCCTTAATAAATCCGTTGAATTATTTCATTACGCTTTTTAATAGTTGGAAAAGTTTTACAGGATAACTTTAGAATTCAAAAAGGCTATATGGATATTAGAAAATAACGAAATGCCCTTTCTCATATTTGTAAAACAAATCCAGCGCCAAGCATATTGATTCTAAAACGGGATTTATGTTCGATTCTTCAAACGACCGGTTGGCGACAGCGTATCGCTGACGCTTTCCAATTTTATCAATGCCTGACCTTTTAACGTTACTGTTCTTTCTGCTTCGCTAAAGTCATCGGAGATAACCAGTTCACTTCCAGAATTCAATTTTACTTTGGAACCGTCTTCTAAATTTACATCTAGCTTTTCACCATAAGCAGCATGGAAAATCTGCTTTGTAGTCATGCCTGGAATGCTTTCGGGTTCGCTTGTTGCAACTTTATTCCAAATAGATTTTATTTCTTCAAAAACCTTTTTATTTTTTCAGATACTTTAATCCACGCTACCATCTCTTTAATTTTGTCGGCATCTAATTCACCGTTGAAATATTTGTGAATTAAATTATGGTATCATGTTTCGGCCATTACAATCTCTTTACTTATATTCAATCCCGTTTAATAAAACAATATAATCAGTCAAATATAGGGTTGTTAATGAATATTCAAAAGACAAATAATATTGAATAGGCAAAATTATGCGTTAGATCAGATTTCGCCTTCAATTTAGAGTTGCCTTTTCTTTGTAAATTGAATTATAATTAGGATATTTTGTTTGATCTTTTTTGAAGATAGTTTAATACTGAAAAAATGAAAAAATTCGATATACCTATTCATTATAAAAGCTCAATAATCTCACGGATAAAGGAGCTGCGCAAAATTCAAGACCCTCGTAAAAAGGATTTTACTCCAACTAAACTTGATTTTGGCCCGGTTGAATTTATTATCGCACGGCATTTTGGCTTTTGTTACGGTGTAGAAAGCGCAATTGAAATTGCATATAAAACCATTGAAGAGAATCCCGGCAAGAGAATTTTTCTTATTAGTGAGATGATTCACAATCCCGGTGTGAATGAAGACCTTAAAAGTCACGGGATAAACTTCATAATGGACACTGAAGGCAACAAGCACATTGAGCTTGATGAAATTACCAGTGACGACATTGTTTTAACTCCAGCTTTTGGAACTACAGTTGAGCTTGAAAATCTCCTAAAGGATAAAGGGATTGAAATCGAAAATTATGACACTACTTGCCCGTTTGTTGAGAAAGTCTGGAACCGTGCAAACGCAATTGGAAAAGAGGATTACACAGTTGTAATTCACGGTAAATATAAACACGAAGAAACACGCGCAACTTTTTCACATACTGTTCAAAACACACACTCTGTTATTGTACGCGACCTCGAAGAAACAAAGTTACTCGGCAAAATAGTTCTCGGCGAAATTGAAAAAGAAGAGTTTTATAAAATATTTGAGAATAAGCACTCCAACGGTTTTGATGTTGAAAAGCATTTGTCAAGAATTGGAGTAGTAAACCAAACAACAATGCTTGCAAGCGAAACACAGGAAATCGCGGACTACTTAAAAGAAGTGATGACCAAAAAATTCGTCAGCGATGATATCAACAAACACTTTGCCGATACTCGTGATACTTTGTGTTACGCAACTAACGATAACCAGCGTGCAACTTATGGATTGATGGAAGAGGAAGCAGATATTGCAATTGTTGTGGGCGGCTACAACAGCTCAAATACTTCTCACATTGTTGAGCTGTTGAAAAGTAAATTCAAAACATATTTTATTTCTTCGTCGGATAAAATTGTTTCCAAAGAATTAATAAATCACTTTAATATTCATTCAAAAAAAGAAACAGAAACAAAGAATTTTTTTCCTCAACAAAACAAAGTAAAGATAGTTTTAACAAGCGGTGCTTCCTGCCCGGATTCAATGATTGATGCAGTGTTGAATAAATTCTTATCATTCTTTAAAGATGTAAAAAGTATTGACGATGTTATAGATAGGTTGACTTGAGAAATTATCTTTTGCTTGAAATGTATTGCAATTCCATATTTGTTTGTAAAAAACTTTAATTGTCAATGGGTCACGTGTAGTCATTTATCGTATTCACAACAAATGACCATACATGATAATGAGTGACTAAGAAAGCAGAGTATGAGTGGATTACGAGTAAGAACGGTAGTGTAAATAATATTGTGTATCATAATCTTAATCCCACTCTAAATATTCACCTGTGTCAGTTAGTTCGTTAAATCTCAATTCTATAATTTTGCTCTTGTTCTTAGCTCTTACTGAAAGTTTCTGTTTCAATTCTTTTAACTCATTCTCCAGCATTCTAACTTGCATTCTTTTTTCTTCTTCTTTTAAATCAAATAGAATATTCAACGTTTTCATCAACTCTGTTTTAATTTTTCCCCTTTCTGAAGCAGAACTCTTTTCATACTTTAATGCTAATGATTCAGTAATAATTTCATTTTCCAAAATCTGTTTATTTCTCTCATGAATTTCTTTATCTCTTTTATCTATAAAAGGAAACTCAAATCCTCTGAACTGAGATTCTCTAAGTAATTCCCAGTACCTTTCCTCTTCAACAGATTTAATATATTGTAATTCACTTCTGATTTTTGAATTGAGCCTTTGAAGTATGAACTGTTCTTGTTTTTTCGACAATTTAAAATCAAAGTCATGAACCTCAATTAATTCAGGAAGTTCAGGTGCTTCAATTTCTTTAAAGTCTTCCTGGGAGAATAAGTATTCTGAACTTACTACAAAAAATAAACTGATTATTATTGCTCTTACAATTTTCATAATTATTCCTCTTTATTTAAAATTTATTTTCGTCTATTTCTTTATTCAATTGCTTAATTTTAGATCCAATCTGATAAACGTCGCCCGACCATTCGTCATTGGATATTTTTTCAATGACATACTTTTTTGCTTCTTCATTTTTAATGAAACTAAAAGTTGTTTGAGCATCACGAATTTGCCCTGTAATTTCCACGGGATTCCATTCAAGTAGTTCTGCGCTAATGTTCTTTACCGGATTTGAAGTTTTGGAAACCATGAAAATTATTATCGAAGCGATCACTAATGTTGAACCAAAGGCAATTTTTAGAATACCGTTTTCACTAGACGTTTCATTTTTCTCAATTCCGAAAAGAGTTTTAATTTTTTCGCTAAATGATTTTTGTGATACAGTTTTTTCAATTACCTTGTTGTAATATTGCGAACTAATTTCCGCTTCGGAGTATCCATCATAAATTTTAAGAACTTTATTCGTTTCATCCAGCATGGCTTTCAATTCTGCATGCTCACTGATTTTTTCTTCCCAGAACTTCACACGATCTTCGGGAAGCGAATTATCTATGTATAACCACATCTCTGTTTCGAATAATTCTAATAATTCTTTTTTAGATAACATTTTTTTCTCTTAATTCTTTTTTTATTCTTTTAACTGCATAGCTCATATGGCTTAAGACTGTATTCAAAGGCTCGTTGAGTATTTCAGCAATCTCACTAAATTTAATTCCACCGTGTTGTCTTAGCAAAAAAACCTGCTTCTGTTTATCAGGTAACTTTTCTACTATTGAATTGATGACGTTTTTCATTTCTTTTTCTTCGTACTCTTTTTGTAAATCAACATTTTCATCAGTCTTTTCTAATTCAGCCGAATTATAATTTTCGATTACCCTTTTACTTTTTCTGATATTATCAATGGCTGTATTATGGGCGATCGAAAACAACCATGATGAAAACTTATTCTTTTCATTATATTTTTTTAATCCTCTCCATGCTTTAATCATTGTTTCCTGAAAAATATCTTCTGCAGTATCAATATCTTTGCACAACCTCAGCAAATAACCGAATAACTTGTTCCTATAATTATTTATTAAGGAATCAAATGCCGTTGAATCACCGCTTTTCAATCTCTCAATCAATATTGTTTCCAGGTTATTTTCCATGCTCTCTAAATATGTGAACGTAAAATCCGAAATTTTATTGTGATTTATTTTTAAGGAGGCTTAATTTTTTCTTTAAAAACAGAAAGCCCTGTGTAAAAATACACAAGGCTTTTTATTTGATCAAAAAGGAGGCTACCTTTTAATGATCAATACTCTCAATAAAACTTTTTAGCTTTGTCAAATCTACATCACCATACGAATAAAGTGTGTTGTCAACATAAAGCGCCGGAACAATAGCAAGATAATAGGGACTTTGTCTTATGTCTTTTACAACTAAATCAATTTCACAATTGCTCGAACTATATTTTTCCAAACTTCTCTTTACTCTTGTACACGTAGCACAATTATCAGATATAAATAACGTTAAATTCATTTCCATAATTTTTTATGATAAACATAAAGGAGAGTAGGAAAAGAGGTTGTCGTTTTCTTGACAAAAGAAAAATTAATTCAATATTTTATTTAATTCTTCCTCTCGATAAATAATAAGTTTTCTCCGGTCAAAGTTTATAACCTTCTTTTCTCTTAAATCAGTGAGAATTGAATTTACTGTTTGCCTTGAACAAGCAGTAAGCTCAGCAATGTCTTGGTGAGTTAAAAACGGTTTAATAAAAACTTCATCTCCAATTCTTTTACCGTTATCATTTGCTAAACCCAATATAAAAGATACCACTCTTTGTTCAGCATCTTTAAATACCAAGTCTTCAATTCGTTCGCTATATCTTCTTAATTTAAATCCAATCAGCTTTGTTATTTTTAAATTTAAGGAAGGATTTTCTTCAATGAAATCCCTGAAGTCGCTTTTGCTTATTGCACAAATCAGGCATTCATCCAAAGCAATAGCGTAATCGGTTCTTTCTCCTTCATCAATTATCGACATTTCACCAAATACATCGCCTGGGTTAACAAGCGCAACAATCATCTCTTTTCCTTCAGGTGAAGTTCTGGTGAGTTTAACTCTTCCTTTCTTTAAAAAGAAAATAGCGTTTGACGGCTCATGAGCAAAATAAATCGGCTGGTTTTTAGGGAAGTTTTCCATTGTGGTAATTTTGCTTAAAACTTCCATACTTTGCTTGCTTAATCCTGAAAAGATGTTGAAGTTTTCCAAATACCACAACTTTGTTTTGTCAGCCATGATTCATAACTCCCCTTTAATAACTATTCAAATATAAACTCAATCAATTTTGTAATCAATTAAAATCGTTTTTCTATCCAAAAGAGATTTTTTTTCAGCTCAAGGAAACTTTTTATGGGGTAAACGATTTAATAAAAATTATAATTGTCAACCTATTGACATTTAGATAGAAACAAAAAAATGTTATTAGAATTAAACATAGTAGAAATCCGATGGGATTAAAAATGAATGTTGTTATAAATTTTAAAAATAATGAAAGATCTATTATGCCTATAGAAAAGAAACTAATAACAAAAAATCTTTATTCATCTCTTGTTGATGATATTGAAGAATTTTCAATAGTACTAATTAATAAAGAAGGGTTAATAACTAACTGGAATAAAGGTTCTGAAAAATTGTTCGGGTACAGTAATTCCGAAATAATAAGTAAGCATTTTTCAGGATTATTTGATACAAATGAAATTGTGAAAGGATTGCCCGAGTATATTCTCAGCATATCTAAAACCGTTGGTAAATTTCATTTGGAAACATGGATGGTTACTAAAAACGGAAAATGTATTTGGGCAAATGTAGCTCCAAAAGCTATTTTTAATTCACAAAGCGAATTAATTCGATACCAATTAATAATTCACGACATAACCGAAAAGGTCAATGCAGAAAAAGAAATTAGAAGTTTAGCGAAATTCCCGGAAGAAAATCCCTTCCCTATTTATAGAATCACAAAAGCCGGTTACATTATTTATTCAAACCAAGCCGGGGTACCTTTACTAACCAAATTGAATTGCAGCGAAACAAGAATTGCCCCAAAAGAAATTCAGAATATTATTCAACGCTCGCTAAGATTAAAACAAAACTTAACAACCGAAATTAAATTTGAAGGAAAGTGGTATCTTTTTAACATCATACCTTTTGAAGATTATGTGAACATGTACGGCAGTGATATCAGCTACATGAAAAATACCCAAATTGAGCTATTAGAATCAAAAGAAAAAGCTGAAAATTCAGATAAGCTTAAATCCGAATTTCTTGCTCAAATTTCCCACGAAATAAGAACACCGATAAATGCAATACTAAGCTATATTTCATTAATTAGAGATGAGCTGGAAGAGCATATTGATATTGATATCGATAAGTTTTTTAGATCAATTAATAACGGTTCAAAAAGACTTATAAGAACTATAGACTTGATTTTAAATATTTCCGAATTGCAGACTGGAACCTACGAGCTGAACCGTGAAAGATTAAATTTAACAGCCGATATTATTGAAAACCTGATGATGGATTTCAGTGGTCAGGCAAAAGAAAAGAACCTGGGATTTTACTTTCATAATATTTCAAAATCACCTCATCTGGAAATTGATAAATACAGCATTACCCAAGTTTTATCCAACTTAATTGACAACGCAATAAAATTTACGGAAACAGGGTCGGTTACTATAAATTTATTTGACCAAGAAGATAAAATAATCGTTGAAATAAAGGATACAGGTAAAGGTATTAACCCAAATTATCTTTCAAAATTGTTTGAACCTTTTTCGCAAGAGGAAATGGGTTATACAAGATCTTATGAAGGCAACGGTCTTGGTCTTGCGCTGGCAAAAAAATATTGTGAATTAAATTCAGCAAATATTGAAGTTGAAAGTGAAGTTGGTAAAGGTTCTGCTTTTAGAGTTATTTTCAACAAAGATTAAGTACTGAATTTTAACACTAATTATTCGGATTTGTTTGTCATTCCACCGACAAATAAAAATGAGTTATATAAATAAATTAGACTAAGTAAGCTACAGAAAGAAAGGCATTATATGAAGAAGTATCTATTCACTATCGCTGCTCTACTTTTAATTAAAGGAAATATTTTTGCTCAGGCTTGCTGCACTGCCGGAACACCTTTATTAGGTTCACTCGAGATGGGTTCGGCAAATAAAGGTGTTTGGCAATTTGGATTAACTTACGAATACAACTCACTGCAGGATGTTTATGCCGGTTCCGATGTTTTAGATGATCAAACTCGGGAAAGAATTTCTCAAGCTGCTTTGCTTGAAATAAATTACGGCTTAACAGAAAGAATAAGTTTTACTGCTTTAATTTCATTTATTGACCAGCAAAGAAACATCGACCCGGTAAGCGGTTTTGTAAACGAATTAGGTGCGAGAGGCGTCGGTGACGCTTTGGTAATGATAAAATATAACCTGTTAAATCTGGATATGATTAACCAAAGAGAACTAGCAGTTGGGGCAGGTGTAAAAGCACCTTTTGGCAGATCGGACTTAAAATCAAATTCAATACTTATTCCTGCTGACATGCAGCCTGGTACCGGTTCATGGGATGGAGTTTTGTGGGCTTATTTTTCTCAGGGGTTTTTGCCTACTGTTCCTCTCAACTTATTTGTTAACACGTCGTACAGGATCAATAACACTAACGATCGCTTTGGCTCAAATAATCAAGGCTACAAATTTGGAAATGAATTTATAACTTCCGTTGGATTGGGCTACAGAACCGACACTCCGTTTGATTTTACTTTAATCGGTAGATTCAGAAACACTTCTCCGGATGAATTCGGAAATGAAGACATCTCAAATACCGGCGGCAATTGGTTTTATGTTGTTCCAGGAGTTAATATAAAATTATTCGACGGCTTTACCTCACGTCTCTCAGGACAAATACCGATTATAAGAGACGTTCAGGGCACACAGTTAACAACAACATTCACTACTGCCATTTCATTCTTTTACAGTTTTGGCGGAGCAACAAGTAGTTTGTTAGACTTTTAAGAAAGGGTAAAAAATGAAAAAGTTTTTTTTAATAGCATTGTTAATATCTATTGCATTTGTGTCGTGTGATGTAACTGAAGTGAGTGACACTAGTGCCGTAGGCGGAGATTGGCTTGTTCCTTCCAACGAAGTATTCGACGGTGGTCCGGGCCGCGACGGAATTCCGTCAGTTGATAATCCCAAGTTTATTAACCAGACCCAGGCGACTTTTATGAATGAAAATGATTTAATCATTGGAATAAAAGTGGGTAACGAAGTTCGCGGTTACCCCCACCCTGTTTTGGATTGGCATGAAATCACTAACGACGAAATCGGCAGTGAAAAATTTGCGATAACATATTGCCCTCTTACAGGATCTGCAATTGGGTGGGACAGAGTAATTGACGGTAGAGAAACCACATTCGGTGTAAGCGGACTTCTTTACAACACAAATTTAATTCCTTATGATAGACTTACTCAAAGCAACTGGTCGCAAATGAGGCTCCAAAGTGTGAACGGTGATTTTATCGGAAAATTTATTGAACCAATTCACGTAATTGAAACTTCATGGACTACATGGAAAAGTATGTTTCCTGACGCAAAAGTAATGTCAACCGAAACTGGAACCGCAAGGGATTATGGTGATTTCCCATATGGAGATTATAGAACAAACAATCAGAGACTACTCTTTCCCGTCAATAATAATGACAGTAGGCTGCCTGGAAAAGACAGGGTATTGGGATTATTAGTTGGTAACATTGCAACAGCATATAACATAAACGATTTTGGGACATTGACAGTAACTAACGAATCCTTAGAAGGAACTCCAATAGTTGTTGCCGGGAGCGGTAATGATAACTTTGCAGTTGCATACGAAAGAAAATTAGATTCCGGAGAAATTCTCGAATTAACACCTTTAGAAAATGAATATCCTGTAATAATGACCGATTCAGAGGGAAATAAATGGGATGTTTTCGGAGTTGCTGTTGAAGGCAACAGACAAGGAACACGCTTAAAACCAACTATTTCATTTATTTCATACTGGTTTGCATGGGCTGCATTTTATCCGCATACGGGCGTAAGATAGAAAAGGAAACTAAATGATAAAAACATTTGTATTAATTATGATTTTGATGATATCCATAAAAGCTCAAAATATATCCCATATTAAAAGGGCTTATTCAAAATGGATTACGAACTTTGACAAAACTGCAGTAGATTTTAATGAAATTAGGTCCGGCGGACCGCCGAAGGATGGCATACCGGCTATATTAAATCCTAGTTTCGTTAGTACTAGCCAGGCTTCATATTGGTTGAAAGATAATGAACCTGTAATTTCTCTTGAGATGAGAGGTGAATTTAAGGCGTATCCTCTACAGATTCTAATCTGGCACGAAATAGTAAATGACGAAATCGGCGGAACGCCGGTTATTGTTACATTTTGTCCCCTTTGCTACAGTGCACTTGTTTATGACAGAAGGATAAACGGTGAAACTCACAAATTTGGCGTATCAGGCCTTCTTAGAAATTCCGACATGATTATGTATGATCAAAAAACCGAGAGCTTTTGGCAGCAATTTACCGGCGAGGCAATCGTAGGTGATATGCTTGACAAAACATTAAAGATTATTCCATCCCAGATCATATCATTTGCGCAGTTTAAAGATGCATATCCAATGGGAAAAGTTTTATCTAAAGAAACAGGATTCAGCAGACGATACGGTGTAAATCCTTACGTTGGTTATGACGATGTTGATCAGAGACCGTTCCTTTATGACGGACCTAAGGACGGCAGATTGAAGCCGAACGAAAAAGTCATCGCAATCAAAAAAGAAGGAATCACCAAAGCATACCCATATTCTATTACCATGGAGAAAAGAGCTATAAACGATAAAGTCGGAAATCAACATATTGTTGTTTTTCACGGGGAAGGCGCTGCGTCGGCATTGGACGCAAGCAGAATAAGTAATTCAAAAGAGTCGGGTTCTACAGGAATATTTGATCCAATGATTGACGGTAAGTTATATAAATTTTCTTACAACAACGGTTTTTTTTACGACGATCAAACAAAGTCCAAATGGGATGTGACCGGAACAGCGGTTGCAGGGAAACTGGAAGGAGAAAAATTAAAAAGAATTGCCCACGGCGATTACTTCGCCTTTGCCTGGCTGGCTTTTAGGCCAGAGACCGAGATTTATAGAAATTAATAGCCCTCATGCTATGTACCCGGTAATTGTTTTTTTTATTATGTTAGTAAAAACGTTACCGGGTTTTTTATGTCATTTTCTTTGTTTGAATTTTCAATTCCTCTTTTAATTATTGGTATAATTGTTCTAACTTCATTTTTATATTTTTCATATCTATCGCTTAAAGAGAAAGAACCTAGAGCAGCAAATATTTTATTTCTTACATCATTTATTTTTTCATTGCCTTTCATTACATCAGCATTAATTCAATTTGATTTCAGAAATGAAGTATCATGGATTTTATTAGCTCTAACCTTGCTTGCTTTACTAATTTTTATAACCCCAATAAAATTTCGAAAAAAACAAACACCTGAAATCCCGCAGTCAAAAGTGGACGAGCGCAATATTATGTTTTCGCGCAGACTGCTAAAAGAAGGGGACGGTAGGTTCGAAGAATATTATAAGAAGTTTCCTGATAGAAAATTACTCGACGATGAATTCCGCAATAAGCCTGGACTCTTGCAGCCGGGCACAAGTTATTATCATAAAGAAATGTTTACTTCCGCTGATGCTACTTTCTCTACTGTTGATGCGCTAAAATTCAAAGTTGAAGGCGAAATAAATCCCGAAAAGAAAAGTTACGACCTGGAGAAAATTACAACATACATTAAAGAATGGACGAAGTACCTTGGAACTTTGGACTGCGGGGTAACGGAATTAGAAGAGTATCATAAATACTTAGTTACAGGAAGAAATTTTAATTACGGCGAAGAAGTAGTTTTGAATCACAAATACGCAATTGCTTTTACAGTTGAAATGGATTACGAAATGGTAAAAGCAGCACCTGCCGGACCAATTGTAATGGAATCCTCGAAGCAGTATTTAATGTCGGGAGCTATTGCTGTACAACTTGCAGAGTTTATTCGTCAGCTTGGTTATCCTGCACGGGCACACATTGACGGCAACTACCAGGTTATTTGCCCTTTGATTGCAAGGGACGCCGGACTAGGCGAAATAGGCAGAATGGGTTTGTTAATGACACCAAATCACGGTCCTCGTGTGAGAATTGCTGCAGTTACAACAGATTTACCTTTACAGATTGATAAAAGAAACAGAGATGATTCAGTAATCGAATTTTGTAAAGATTGTCTAAAGTGTGCCGATACTTGCCCAAGCCAGGCTATTCCCTTTGACGAACAGAAAGAAATTGACGGCGCAGTGAGATGGCAAATTAATTCCGAAGCATGCTTTACTTTTTGGTACACATCCGGCACAGACTGCGGAAGGTGTGTTTCCGTCTGCCCTTATTCGCACGAAGACAATTTACTGCACAACATTGTTCGCAAAGCAATTCGAAGGTCGGACATCGTCAGAAAAGCTGCTGTTCCGCTTGACGATCTTTTATACGGAAGAAAACCAACACCATTGCAACCTCCACATTGGACAGAGGTTGACGCATAAATTCAAGTAACAAGTTTGTAAAGCGTAAAGGGTACTTCATGTCTTCCCGAAGTTCTCGGCTTTTTATTATTTACTAAATATATCATTCGTCCAAGTATCCGGATGAATTGCAACATTTCGGGCAATAACATGATCTTTAGTTACGTTCCAGGCCAATAAATCTTTTGCAAGAGTTAATCGTCCGGAATATGACTTTCGAATACGGTTGTAAATATCCAGGCAAGTGTCAAAATCATTTGGGAAATGATAAGCTACAGCATGATAAGGATCGTACTCTTCCATAAGCTCACCAAATTGTTCAGGAGTGGTGTGAAAGTTGAAATCTTCCGTAACGTCAGAAAGGGTGCCGCCGTCAGTATCGTAATGTCCGTCGGTTGCATTAAAACATTCATGAATTAAAAGATTTGCTCCGTGAAAATATTGTCTAAAGTCGTACAGTTCATCTTCAAGCGGTTTAGTATCACCGGAATAAACAATTTTAATATCTCCCCATTCAAGGCTGAAGCTGACAGCTCCTTTTAATGCATGATCCGCAGGCCAGCTTTTTATTACAATATCGTTTTCCCTGTCTTCATAAATCGCCATTAGTTCCATGCTGGGAAATTGGTACATTCTTACATTTAATCCGTTCGCATTGTACGATCTAAAATCTGTTTCAATTTGTTCACTCACAGCATAATCTGATTTTTCTGAAACCACAGTATCAGTTGGCGGTACATTATTTTCTCGAGAAGCGACATCCCAATTCATTGCGTCCATAATTCGATTGATTGCATAAATTGATCCAAGCTCTTCTGTTTCACCGTCCGGTCCCCAAATTTCAATTTCTGATTTTCTTCCCTGAGCTAACCCGCCGATCCAATAAGAAATGAAATCACCCCAATGGTCTGAGTGCAGGTGACTAATAAAAGCTTTGCGAGTTTCCTCAAAAGGGATTTGCAGTGCAGCGTAGTTTACAATACATCCTGTTCCGATATCAAATAAAAAACGTTCCGGTATATCCGATGTTCTTGATGGAATTTCAATTAACCAGCCGGCAGATACCTGCGAAGGCCTCACAGTTGGAGATCCTGTTCCAAGTGCGATTACCCTCAATTCACCCTCATTAAGTGTTTCAGTATTTGGATGGTAATGAACGCGGTAGTTAGAAAAATCTGTTGTAGTTTTATGTGTTGTCATAGTATTTTTCGATTTAGTTGAAAAAATTTGTTGATTGAGCGCTTTTAATTGAGATATTTATAAATTAAGACACAACATCTACAAAAACAAGAATTTTAAATTATTTTTATATAAAATTAATCGAAGTTTTTTACTAATAATGAGAATCAAATATTGTTGAAGAAGATGGATATGTTTGATGATTTTTGTACGGAAGAAAACCATCATTGCAGCAACGAACGGTATTGAAATTAATTACGGAATTGTTAATTAAGCGAAATTCCCCGTAAACGAGTTAACGCGGAACGATACTCTCTTTGAATGAGTTTAATTACTTATTTTCTAGTTCTTCAAGACGTGAGCTCATTACTTTGAGCTGTGTTTGAAGTTCAGTTATCTGTTGGATTAGCTCTTTAAATTCTTCAAGTCTCCCTAGTGAGGATTCGGGTTTTGCCTTTTTCCCTGTTAACAACCAATTAATATCACAACCATGGTTTGACAATATTGTAAGAAATTTTGCTTTTGGCTCTCTTTGCCCGCTTGTATAATTGGATAAATTTCTTGGATCAACCCCTATTTCCTCTCCAAGTCCCTTAATACTATTGAATTCAGATTTGGCAAATTCCTTTAATCTTTCGCCAAAAGCCTTTTTATCAAAATTTTCCTTCATAATAAAAACATTGTGTAATATGAATTAAAACATTATTATAGATGTTTTATCTTGACAAATAACATCGAGTAAGTTATATTCGTAATTAGTTAATTGAATCTTTATTAATACCACAAATAAAATCTTGCTGTTGCGATTAATGTAATTTTAAGGAGTGTAAAAATTAAAAAGGGGGTGAGGCTAGGATAAACGGGTTTCATTTAATCGCCAATTATTTGCTAACCTGCCTAGCCTACCCCTGCTCCTTTAATTAACCGCTTATTTATTTTTTAAGCAATTAATTGTGCAAAATATTGATTCAGTAGCTTTTTAGCAACCTGCAATTTGAAATAAAATGGAACACTGATCTTTGTGACAGTTAATTTATGATCAATCTGCAATGCCAGCCTGCTGCTAACGTAAGCGCGCCAAGCAGACAGGTCAGCGAAGATCATAACCCATAATAATATAAGTTCTATTTAATCCTTTGGAGTTAAAGCCATGAAAGAATTAATGTCTCTTGATATTAAATTTCCAAAAAGTATTGAAGTGTTAGTACGTATTCAGTGTAAAAAATGTAATGGTACAGGTTTTGTTCTTAAAGACGATGCAAAAGAAATAAGGGAAAAATACAAAAGGATAGTCAGCACAGATCATACCTTAGAAGAAAAGAAAGAAATCGATAAAGAGATACTGGACTTTGAGCTGAAAAATAGATACAATCCGTTAGCACAATTTGCCAAATGTGAAACTTGTGAAAACTCAGGCCAACTAGTAAAATACATTGATGTGAGAAAACTGATCAATAGTGAAGCGTAATTCAGGTAGGCAGTAAACGGTTTGCAATAGATAATAAAAGAAAAGCTATTGAAAATTTTAATTCTGCTCTCTTCCGCCGCAACTATGAACGAGGGATTGCACAACTTACCTCAACAAATTAGAGATTAGTTATTATAAATACTGAGCGCAGTAGAAGTATCAATTCTAGTATCCTTCTTCGCATAGCTTCGAAGGACAAGTAATACGATTAACACGGCGGTTTATTGTCAATACTTGTTCCACTGTAAGTATTTCAATTCTAGTATAGTACGATTAATACGAAAGTAGGATCAAAAGTAAAAACAGAATTTGGAATATTTCAATTCTAGTATAGTACGATTAATACCTGAGTTTAATGGGACTATTGAAGGTTTTATGTATTATTTCAATTCTAGTATAGTACGATTAATACTACAACTTATTGCCTAGTAATGTTTTATACGCAAAGATTTCAATTCTAGTATAGTACGATTAATACAGAAATACGGAATGCTTCCGAGTTCTTCTTACATCCATTTCAATTCTAGTATAGTACGATTAATACGAGAAAGAGCGTAAAGCAATGATTGACATATCCGAAATTTCAATTCTAGTATAGTACGATTAATACAGCCCGAAATCCGGGCTTTTTAGGGCATATTCGAGACTTTTTTGCCAACTCCATCGTCTACCCTAAATAGTGTAAAAACCCCGTGGGATCGACGACTTTCATATAAATCCGTTTGTTTCATTTCTTTCTATTCCCAACACACCTCTTTCGGAATAGTTCATGGAATCAAATGTATAAAAAATTACGCTGTCTTTCTCTCTATTTATTATATCTTTTATTCCTTTTTTAATTTTTTCAAATTGAGATTCAGTAACTTCGCCTTCGAATACAGAGTTCTGAATCCATATTAAATGCTGGCGTAGGAATTTTAGCAATTTCGCTCCTCTCTTGGGAGCTGCGTCGTAAACTATTATCACATACATAGACACGAATTACACTAATTTCTCAAACAATCATAGAACAATAGATGAAGACTACCAAATTTTATTTCATTGTTACAATACTATTCTTTTGTATCTTATTTCGAAATGTTTCTCACGTTAAATGGAATTTGTTTTAAGCTAAATTCTAATTCGAGTGCATCTCGGTATACAATCTCTTGAAATCCTTTTCCTAAATTATTATGAACTTACATGCAGCATCCGATAATTTCATAAGACTCTTTTTTGCGAATTATTTCCATACTAATACTATTTAATTGGTTCGTATAATTCGCGCAACTTGTGTCTACCACCAGATTTTAAACGGCTGATATTCTTTTTCACCCAGAATATGTTTTATCAGCTTATAACATTCCAACCTTACAAGATGCCTGTAACTAACAGATTTTTTTAATTGTCGATGTTTAATAGTTGTCTTTAACCTGTCATCAAATTCTTTTAAATAAATCTTTCTGCCTTCCTCAGTTAAATAACAGGAGTTCATTTTATTATCAAAATGTTTTTCCTGTATTTGCTTCTTATTCAATAAAGAAAAAATTATTCTATCAACTAACAATGGCTTAAATATTTCCGCCAAATCCAAAGACAGAGAAAATCTTCTTTCACCGGGTTCGTGCAAATAGCTTATTAACGGATTTAACTGTGTTTTGTAGATCTCGCTAAGCACTGTAGTGTAAACCAGAGAATTGCCAAAAGAGATAAGTGCATTAATAGGGTTGGTAGGCGGATGCTTCTCTCGTTTAGTGAATTTAATCTCCTCATCAATTATTAAATTCCATGTTATGTAGTATTGAGATCTTATATTACCTTCAATTCCCATCAATTCATGAACGTCTACTGCATCTTTTATTTTCTTTATCAGCTCATCAACCTTAGGCAGAAAAGGACTCATATCCTTATCCCGTGCATTATAATACTGAAGATTCTTTTTGATATTTTGTGCAGATCCTTCAACAAACTTACGTGCTATTTCAATTCTGTCTTCTTCATCAGTATAGCGGTTGACCTGGTTAACCAGTAGTTTACCTGAAACAAAAGGTTCTCTTGGGTAAAACGAACCTGTATAATATCCATAGTAATTGAATAGGTGTAGTGTAATTTCTTTCTGTGCCAAAAAGTTTAGAAATTTCGTGTTAAATCTTAGCTCACTAAAACAATAAATTGCTTCTATATCTTCAACGGGTAAAGGTTTACGCAGAAGCTTTTTAGGTTCCTTTTCTTCGATAGATTCATCCGTAGAATCGTCATCAATTTCAATAACATCATCTTCGGATGATTCTTCAGGTTCTTCGTTTTTACCGGGCTCAAAATAAAGGGTATTCTGTTTACGGATCAGTTTACCGCTGCTGAATATGTAATAATTTCTTTTCATATTACCTCACGTTGGCCAAGATGGCATCTTGGCCTACAAATATTTGTAATAGTTCCATTTATATTTGTTTTTATCTTTAGCGATACCAACCTTTACCGGATTATTTAACACATACTCTACAATTTTATATAATTTATCATTGTTTCTTATTATGTGATCATAACTTTCATGCTGCCAGAAGGCACCTTCTCTATTTAATATTTTATTAGCTTCTTTAGCCGTATGCCTTTTAAGAGAGCCCATTATACCGCCCAAAGGATACTTTTCTTTGTATTTTGATTCTGCAGAAATTTTCTTAAAGAAAGGGATAAAAACTAAGTGGACATGATTTGACATTATTGTATATGCAATAAGATCATAAACTTTTTTATCTCTGTAATGCAGAGCTTCTTTTACAATCAAAGCAATTCTATCATCTGAAAGCCAACTGCAATTATTCTGGTATTTATTCATTAAGCTGTCAAATTCCATAAAGTAATTCCATTTAAGCGAATTATATTCTTTCCTCTTTTCTTTACTATTAACCAATGCAGAAATTTTTTCAAGCTTATTTTGGTAAGATTCTTTTAATTTGTTTATAACATTGTACGGTAATGATCCTGCAAGTCTTGCAGTAATAAAGTAAGCATAATTATCTACAATAATATGTGGTAATTTTCTTTTATAAAAGTGTTTCATTTTGATTGTAGGCCAAGATGTTATCTTGGCCAAAACTTAGTTAAAAAACTAAAACCTCTTGATGAACAAGATGACATCTTGTTCTACACTACACATAACATAAATCATAATACGCACACTTTTTACAAAAAGATTTGTTTATCACTTCCGGGATTTTTTCGCTATTAATTATACTTTCAACATCCTCTTTAATTTCCATTATTCTGTTCTTGTCCTTTTCGGTTAACCCAACAATTTCAGTTTTTCTTAATTTCGGGTAATCAATTTTTCCTTTTGCGCCTTTAATGCCTTTACTTTCGAGTATGCTTATATAATACTTTACCTGCCAAGTGTGGCTTTCTTCCATTTTATCGGATTTCTTTATTTCGTGTATTGTTTTTGTTTTGTAATCGTAATAATCCAGCACTATTCTGTCTTTACCATCGGTTATTTCTATTTCATGTTTTTTACGTTCATAAGTTGAATCACTTATAAATTTGCCCATTGCAACGGTATCGTTAAACTGTTCTTGTTCAATGTTGTTTGCAAACAACCACAGTTTACGCTTACATAAAAAGTAATATGCTATCTGAGTTCCTGTCATTTGTAAAAAATTTCAAGATTTCAAAACTGCAAAGATTACAGGATTAGCGAACAAATGTTTATTTTAACTGCTTCAGTTTCCTTGTAAAATTCTTCAAATCAAACTTTTTTTTATCATGCATTATATTCCATATTTCTTCTACAACTACCGATGCAATTTTATGAACTGCATCCAGATGCGAATCTCCCCTTGCTGTTAGTTTGTTGTATGTGAATCTTGTTTGAGGCGGATCGTTTGCCGTAATCTGGTTCATTACAATTGTATCCATGACCAGGTGAAGAAACGGATTAACTTTGTCTATATCCGGATCATATTGGTAATCAAAATTCGTGGAGTCCCAATCATCGTAAAATTCTTCATGCTGCTTCATAAGTTTACCTATGATTTTTTCTTCGCCTTCGAGTTCTTCACCAGCTTTAACTTTTTGCCATATATCATAATAATGTTCGCGTGAAATTGATTGGAGTTCATTGAAATTCATATCATCCATAAAGCCTCCTTATCCCGTATTTTATTTTGGGATTTTTAGTTGCAGCAAAAGGTTGGGTAAGTACGATTAACGCATATTCATAAGCTAAAGATAAATACAAACAATTATTATTTCAATTCTAGTATAGTACGATTAACACTTTAACCGGAATTCAAGGGGCTTTTGATCAACTGTTATTTCAATTCTAGTATAGTACGATTAACACAAAATACTCTGAGAGAAATTTTTCAATTTTTCTTTTATTTCAATTCTAGTATAGTACGATTAACACAAAGGCGGGGCTTAGTGATTCTGAAACTGCAGTTGAATTTCAATTCTAGTATAGTACGATTAACACGATGAACCTATTTATGTTAGTTTCGATGAAAAGATTATTTCAATTCTAGTATAGTACGATTAACACAGCCCGAAATCCGGGCTTTTTAAGGCCTATTCACAGCTTTTTTTACTAACTCCATCGTCGACCCCAAATAGTGCAAAACCCCCGGGGGGTCGACGACATCGGACACGAATTTGACAAATTGCATATTTTGCTTACTCCGGTTTTATAATTGGTTTTCGTAATCAAATGTTAACATCAATTCTTTTAGATGTTTATCAACGTCTTCAAGTGCAGTTGCTATTCCATGAACCTCACTTACATATCCATCACAGGGTAAAGCAATAAAGAGTTCTGCGCCTGATGTATCATCAATTACAGGAATAGCGCGTTGTTTCTCCGTATCCTCAGATAATTTAGCACGGATTGCGCCGGCAACTTTGTTCGCATTATTGCTTACTGCAACAGCCAATGTTTCCATGGGACTATATGTTCTCGATTGATTTGTTGTAATCCGCCAATTTAATAACGCATTGGACAAAGCGTTTATTATTTCTTCACGCTTATTTTTCTCAGCTAAAAGACAGTCACCGAAAGCATTTTTTGATTCAGCCCAGTCATTGTTTTTTAATTCTTCTATTTTTTGCTCAGAAAGTTCAGGTTCCAGTTTATTTAATGATACACAAAAGAGGGTTCGTAAATCAATAGCAATGTCATAAATAAAAAGTCCGCTTGTACGTCTGTTTTTATCTTCAGGTATCCATTTGCGCCTTAAACTTCTGTCCGAATCCGATAACAATTCAGCTATTTGTTCTTCAGTCAATTCATTTCCATTAGCATCTTTTACAATAACTTTATGAATATCTGGGCGATCGCTTCGATCAAATGATATTGGTTCAGAATTAACACCGCTTAATAACGGGTGCAAAGGTCTTAAAGCAGAAATAGAAAGCGGGCTTCTTCTTTTAATTGTTCTTCCTTTACCGCCTGATTGTGCAACCATCCATCCTCCTAAAAGCTGATCTGCATAATCCGGATCGGCTGGAGTTGTAACCTCTTTTTCTTTTAATTTCGGCGCTTCAAAATAAAAAGTTACAGGTACGGGTTTTTTTCCTAACGTTCTTAATACTTCTTCCAGAATCTGCCTTTTAATTTGCTGACCGCTAGAATAAGCGATCCATCTTTGAAACTGATCATCCCAGTATCTTTTTTGTCCGTCTGCAACTGTAAAAACAGTATGATCAACATGCTTGAGTCCACGAATATAAATAAACGGATTTTGCATTTTATTTCTCCTTGGTAAATTTTAGATATTATTTGACAAGTATTTAAAGCGAAGCAAAGTTACAAACAACGTTATATTATCCGGGGCAATGTCAAGCATAACGCTGTTTACCAGTTCATTTGAGATTTCAGACATTTTACTTTCTTCTTTTGTTATTTCCGTTAGCCCGGAGATAAAATCTTTTCGATTTTTTGAACTAAGAAGTTGTTGAACTGCGTTAGTTCGGTTTGTTCTAACTTTTCCTTCTTGAGTTGTAAACTCTTTAAGCTTGTACGCGGCTTTTTCAGCCAGTTCCAGTAGTTCTTTGTTATTTAGCATAGCTACGATCCATGTTATATAAATTGAATAGTTAATTATTGATTCTTCATTGTCTTTTAATTTGGGAAGACCTTTTTCGTAATTAGAGGGCATGTATTTC
>CAJHYN010000073.1_pt1 | contig 29514 bp, 21 predicted proteins | sample 9198641 | NCBI WGS metagenome assembly CAJHYN01 (sample SAMEA7708370, study PRJEB35096) | sediment metagenome | biome: marine neritic benthic zone biome [ENVO:01000025]; feature: sediment [ENVO:00002007]; material: shallow marine sediment [ENVO:03000034] sea grass bed [ENVO_01000059] ... | reverse complement strand
TATTCAGCTATTTCTTTTAATTCTTCCATTGTAAAAAGTGGTGTGAGTTTTAAACCTTCTTTTTGCAGGTTTTCAAAAAAGACCCCGGTTTAAAGGGGTCTTTTTTATGAGGGCAAGGAAGGGGTATGAGGACTTAGAAGTTCTTCTCTAAAAACTTTTTCGTAAGGCCCATCGTCCTTAAATAATTGAATCAACTTATCTACAACCAAAGATCTATCAATATGATTTACAGTTGCCGTATCAATAATCCAGTGAATTTCTTCGATGTGCAAGTTGTAATCTAATACTGCTATTTGAATACTTAAGTTGATGAATTGTTCAGCTGTAGCTTTTTCAGTAAACTTTGGTGGTTTGTGAGAAACGTATTTGTTAACGAGAATCTCATTTACCGACTGCAGACAATAATCAGTGGAATAACCAAATCTTTTGCCAATACTCAAAATAATTTCTTTCTCTGATTGGCTGATTTTGTTATCCTTGCTTACCAATAATAATAAACCTCTAAAAAAATTACTCTTATCAATTTGATTCATTTCCATAAATGCCTCCAGAAATTTGAATATTTGATTATGAATACGAAAAGTAGAGTAATTTTACATCCAGTCCCCTTGGTTAGTTATTGTTTGCAATTCAATTTATGAGTTCACTATAATAGACAGTTTTTTATCAATTTTATTCCAATAATTTTTTAAAAACTTCAAAATTATTTTTGTTGCTGATTTTCTCATAGACGACACATGAAATAATTAAACTATAGCTCTTGATTTTTATATTCAGTTGGAGTCATTCCTGTAAATTTTTTAAAGACCGTATTGAAAGAAGATTTGGATTTAAAGCCACTTTCAAAAGCTACTACAAGAATTGTAAAATTTTTAAATTCGTCTTTTAACAAGTTCGATTCAAATTCTTCTACTCTGTACCTATTTATAAAATCATAGTAGTTTTGGTTTAGTTTCGTGTTTATAATCTCGGAAAGGTTATGTGGGGAAATGTCTAATCTTTTCGACAAATCGTATAAAGTCAAATTAGGATTTAAGTAAGGTTTTTCTTCTTTCATCATTTCTAATAACTGATTAATATAATTTTCTGCAGTTTCATCCGTTAAACCTGACTTTTTATATTTGTGCGTTTCCTGAATATTTTCTTTCATATTTTGACTAAAAATCTGTGGTTGCTTCAATCCTAAAAAACCTATCAAATAAATAAAAACAGCAATTGAGATAAATATCAAATAATCTAATATGCTTTTTTCATTATAAAATATTTCGAATAGATGCTGTAGAGTTACAGTTCCACCTATTATTAACATTGCTATCATTAAATTCCTAAACCAAATTAGATTTATTTTGTCAAGATTGGAAAAAGACTTTTTCAATTTTTTATTGTGCTTGTTGATTTTGAATACGAAGAGCCCTAAAAACCCAATACCGTAAAGCGGTTTAATATTATTCAATACTTTAACAAACCAGATTTCACCAAGATATAGTTCATTTAATAGTTCAGAAAAGCTTAACTGCTTGATAAATAATACAGTAATAATGAAAAATACTGATAAAAGTAACGGCAGAAATTGGACAGATATTTTCTTGCTGTTTAAATTTCGTTCCGTTAACTCCGCTAAATACAAATATAAAAAAGGCACATATATAAAAGGCAGAAAGAACAATACTATCATCAAATATTTATAGGATGATAAATTATTTGTAAAATTTAAAATGAAATAAATCAATTCTATGGAAAGGAAAAAAATCCCGCTTCCCAAATACCTATTTGCCGGTTGATTTGACTTATGGGATAATAGAAGAACTGATAATAATATACCTTGAATTCCCCCAAGCCATAAAAGTATTTCGAAGTAATGCATTGTCCAAACTAATATGAAATCCAATTTCAACTTAACGAATAAATAAGAAATGAAAAAGCTCCGGCGAATAAATACCGGAGCATTAATATTTTATGCAGCGGCTGATTCAGCTATTTGGGCCAAGTTAACAGTTTCAGAAGAGTTAAGCACCTTTGCTATTTGCAATAACATTTTTATGCTGCCGTTGTTTTTATACATTGCCATAATAAAGTTTGAACCGTTCAATCCGCTGTGTTTTGGAGGCATTTCAATATCCGAAGCTATTATATCCTTCACGTCCGAAACAGAGTCTACCACCATACCTGCAAGTACAGTTTCTCCATTTTTTTCTAATTCGACAACAATAATAAATTTACGCTCAGATGCAGAACCATTTTGATAACCCATTTTCTTTTTCAAATCAACTATCGGAATTACACTGTCACGTAATGTTATTACACCAAGAATATGTTCAGGAGAATAAGGTATAGACCTTATGGTTTGCATACTTATAATTTCCCTCACTTGCATAATGTCTATTCCAAATTCTTGTTGTTCTAATCCAAATATTAAGTATTTGCCTTCCATATTTAACAAGGTTTTTTTAGCTTTTTCTTCCGAAGATATTGCACCGCGTTGCAGCAACTCTGCTGTGTGCTCCGAAGTATTTTTAATTCTGGATTTTTTCTTGCCTATCTTTCCGCCATCTTTACAAGCCTTATTTGCAAACCTAATATCAACAAATTCATTTACATTTATTAATCTGCCTATGCCCATTTCGTCGTGCATATATTTCTGCATTCTGTCAAGATCTTCGGCAACCGGATAAAGATCATTCGTTTTAATTCCGAGGGGTTCTGTTAAAACGTTTTTAAGTATAGGTACTTTCAGACCGAGTTTTTTATTTGGGTCCAAAAATTTAACACCAATCTCAGCGGCTGTTCCAGGCTTTTTATCGACAAATTCTCCTGCTTCTACAAGCAGCTTAGTAAATTCATACACAGCATCAGGAAACTTTTCTATAAATTTATCCTGCATAGTAACAACACAGCACGGATGATTTTCCCATAATTCACTTGACAAAAACTGTAGATCGGCAATTCCCGATGCAATTGCTTTGGTTCCCAATGGTTCAGCAACCAAATAACCTGATGAGTCTTGATTTTCACTCAACAATTCAGGCATTTTTACGGGAGGTACTACTTCAAAATTTACGTCGTTTTTTTCTTTACCGGGCATACCTACTTTAAGTCCCATGCCCCTAAAAAACATGTGACTAAGTATGTGATGTATTGACATAAAGTGAGGAATATAAAATGATTTCCCTTTGAAAAATTCAAGAAACGGTGGTGCGTATTCTTCACCTTTTTTATTTCTTACAAAAATACTTCCGTTTTTATGAGCAAATAAAACAAGCTTGATTGGAGTACCATCCGCATATAAATCCATTGCTATTGGTGCCAAAACACACGCAGCATCAATTTGATTTTTTTCCAAAGCTTTAGCTACAGGATTCCAGCTAGACATGCATTCAGTTTCCAATTCAAAATGTTCAGGGGTCACTTCACCGCTTGCAATTAAATGTTTTAGCACACCTAAAACCAAATGATCTGTAATCTGAATATGTCCAACTTTTAATTTTACTTTTCCTTGTTCATTTACTTCATACTCTCTCGAGAGCTCTTCATCCTCGTTAACAAATCCAAAGGCTTCATTTATTTTTTCATTTAATTCATCGCCATTAAACGGCTTTGCAATAAAAGCACTTACACCCGCTTCGGAAGCTTTTGTTATTTCTTTTTTCTCCCCTCTTCCGGTTGCCATAATAAACGGAATTTCTTTTAATTTTTCATTTGCTCTCACCGATTTGAGTAGTTCAAAGCCATCCTTGTTAGGCATGTTCCAATCACTTATGATCAAATCAACTTTACCTTCTGATAAAATATTTTCTGCTATTTCACCGTCTGCGGCTTCTTTAACATTATTAAATCCTAATGAAAGGAGCACTTTTTTCTCCATCTTGCGCATCACCGCTGCATCTTCGACCAACAATATTTTAATATTCTTATTCACTGACATTATCAATTCCACCAATCCTTATTGTATAATTATTTAAGAAATGTCTTATTAAGTATAAGAGCACCTTTTAGAGATATAATCGAAGATAGTTAAGGATTAGTTTAGTAAAAGGAGATAAATAGTCTTTTATTATAATAATCATAGGTGGATATGAGATCTTCATTTGAAATATGATGATGGAAACTTTAATCTTGTTGCAATTATTGACAATTATTTTTCAAAAAGATTTAATTTTTTTAGAATATTTTCTTAAATTGTATAAATCTTCTTTCCCGTAATGAGCTTTAGTGACCAAGAATTTGTTAAATGAAAACAAATATATTTTAAGAATCCAGTATGTTTTTTTCAACTCTATCTAAAGGTAAATTAATAAAAATTATTGATGAGCTTTTGGAAAAATGTGACAAGCTAGAAAAAGAAAACGAAAAGCTTAAGAAGCAAGAAGAAGAGTATTTTGATGGTGCGAAAATTTTGGATATGATTACTGAAAATGCATCTGATTTAATTGCCATTTTAGATTTAAAGGGAAACAGACTTTACAATAGCCAATCCTATAATTCCATTTTTGGCGACAAGAATAAACTCTTTGGTACCAATTCATTTCAAGAAATTCACCCTGAAGACACGGATAAAATTAAAAAAATCTTTCATGATACTATATCAACCGGAGTTGGACAAAGAGCGGAATTTAGATTTCTCCTTCCTGACGGATCAATAAGATACATCGAATCAATTGGAGATTTGATTAGGAACAAATACGGACAGCCTGAAAAAGTTATTGTTATCTCAAGAGATGTAACAGAAAGAAAAAATACGGAACAATTGATAACAGAACAGGAGCGCAAATATCGTAATTTATTGGAAAGTACAAGAGATTCTATTTTTGTAGTTAATAAAAAGATGGAAGTAGAATACATCAATAGACAATTTGAAAAGACAAGAGGTATTTCCCGTGAAGATATTTTAGGAAAGCATCAAAACATTCTTTTCCCGGTTGATTCGCCTGAGTACAAAAATTTTATAAAAGAAATAGAGGAAATATTCGAGCAAGGTTCGGAAAAAAATTTTTTGAGTAAAAGTTTTTTGGCGGACAATGAAGAATGGAAAGATACAAAGATTTTCCCGGTTGTTAATGATGAAGGTTTAGTTGAGTCTGTCATGGGTATAGCGAGAAATATTTCAAATTTGATAAACGATGAGAAATTGCTTAGAGACCGTAAAAATAAATTCCGAGACATGGTTGAAAAAAATAACGGTATCATTTATTGCTTAAATGAATTCGGTATATTCGATTATGTTTCCCCATCAACTGTAAACTTGCTGGGATATTCTTACACTGAAGTTACCGGGATACCTATAAACGATTTAACTCATCCGGATGATTTGAAAAAACTGGAGACAGTATTGTCTAACATTAGAAGCGGCGAAGAGATGGTGTTCAACGGTCGTTTCTTAAACAAATCGAAAGAATATGTTGATATTGAGTTAAGCGGGAAGTCATCTAACAATGGTAATGGAGTTGTAATTTACGGTATAATTTCAAATGTCTCTGCCCAAAAAGAATATGCTGATTTAATGAGAGATTACTGTAGTGAGCTTGAAGAAATAAATAGGAACAAAGATAAATTCTTTTCAATCCTTGCACATGATTTAAAAAATCCATTCAATTCAATTTTAGGGTTTTCAGAATACTTAGCAAAGAATTGCGACGACCTCGACAGTAAACAGATCCGGGAATACTCGCTAAATATGAATCATGCTTCTAAAAAAGTTTATCAATTAATTGAAAACCTCTTGTCGTGGTCAAGACTTCAACTAGGTAAAGTCGAATTCAATAAGATCAAAATAAACTTAAAGAATTTGATAGATCAAGTAGTACATTTGTTTTTAGTATTAGCCGATAGCAAAGAAATAGCATTAATAAATAATATTAAAACAGATATATACTGTGAAGTTGACGAAAATATGATCAGTGCAGTCATTAGAAATCTTATTTCCAATGCTTTAAAGTTCACCGGGCATAATGGAAAAATTATTATTTCATCGGAAATAAAAAACAAAAATATATTGATCTCTGTTGAAGACTCAGGGGTAGGTATTAATTCTGAAAAGATAAAAGACTTGTTTAACCATAATCTCCATATCACCTCTGACGGTACAAACCAAGAAAAAGGCACAGGGCTTGGACTGCTTATTTGCAAAGAGTTTATAGAAAGAAACGGGGGTGATATTTGGGTGGTGAGCAAAGAAGGTGAAGGGAGCAAATTTACTTTTTCCTTACCTGTTAACAATTAAACTAATTTTGCAGATACTCAGAATTTCTTCAAAAAGTTGATTTACAGCAAAATTTTTGAAATTAATTTTGATTATCATACTTTCATGACGATAACAATTAATAAGATTTTAAGATGATATTTAAAATTACTCTTGAAGTGAAATTCATTCATGTAATCTAATTGCAAAGGCATAAAAATCCCGTTACTTAAGAAATATAGATAATGCTTACTGAAAAGTCTCTATTGAGCATTTTTCCCAGTGAAAAATCGGTTAACAAAACATCTTCTTTAAGACAATTTGTTGAGTCGGTTTTTAATTCATCAAACATTGCTATGCTATTATTTGACTCACAAGGAATATGTGAAACTGTAAATGGCAACTTTAGTTCATTTGTTGAATATCCCAAAAATGAATTAATTGACCAACCCATCTTCAAATTATTCCCAAACGATTTTAATAAGAAAAGTTTTGATTTAATTAGAAACTTTACCGACAATCAAGAAATCTTAAAACTAAAAACAAAAATTATAACTTCAAGCGGCAGAGAAAAATATATTCATGCAACAATATTTAAAGTTTTTGAAGATAGCGACAGGCTTTGGGCTATTACTATCAAAGATATTACAAACAGACTCCAGAATGATTTAATAAAATCACTTTTATTGAAGATATCAGTTGAAGCAGGTTACAGCAGTTCCGTTGAAGAAATGTATTCAGCAATAAGAAATTCTATTGGATTAATAATGCCCGCTGAAAATCTTCTCTTAATTCAATTTAACAAAAATAGAACTTCACTAAAATCAAGGTATGTTACAGGTGTGTTTAACTCAATTATAAATAAACCTGAGTTTAATGAATTTTTAAAACCCATTGTTGTTCAAATGAATAATAGAAACAAAGCATTTCTTATAAATAACGAATTGATTCAGAATCTTTCGTTAAACGAATACTCAAGTAAAATATGCTTTTATGATAATGATACAATTGTAGCTCCTTTAAGAGTGAAAGAAAAAAATATTGGTTTGATGATTATCAAAAGCAGCCTTGACTCATTTTCATTTGATGTAAGCGATAAAAAGGTTATTGAGATAATTTCAAGCCACATAGCACGTGTAATAGAACGCAAAAACTATGAAGAAGAAATTCTTTTGACACAAAAAAAAGCAGAAACCGCATCAAAAATTAAAACAGAATTCTTAGCGCAAATGTCTCATGAAATCCGAACACCCTTAAACACAATAATGAGTTTCTCAAACTTATTAAAGTCAGAGTTAGGAAAAAAGATTGGAAATAAATATGAAGATTATTTTAGCTCCATAGAGCATGGTACATCGCGTTTAGTTCGAACCATGGATTTATTGCTGTGCGCTTCCCATGTTCATAGCGGAGAATATAAGATAAACCTTACAGAATTGGAAGTTGAAAAAGATATTATAAAACCAATTGTAGATAAATTCACAAAAAAAGCAAAATCTAAAGGGATTCTGCTTACTTATAAGAATATTTCACCTAATTCAAGATTAATTTGCGACAACTATTCTGTTACCCAAATTTTTATTAATCTTTTGGACAACGCTATCAAATTTACTAATTCAGGCAAAGTAGAAATTATTATTAAAAATAATGAAAAAAAGCAGCTTCAGGTTGATGTAACAGACACTGGCGTGGGAATCAGCGAAAAATATTTACCGGAAATTTTTGAGCTGTTTTCACAAGAAGAAACCGGTTATACAAGAAAGTTTGAAGGAATGGGTTTAGGGCTTATGCTTGTGAAAGAATACTCTTTATTAAACAAAGCTGATGTTCAAATTGTAAGTAAAAAAAATAAGGGCACAACGTTTTCCGTCATTTTTTGGTAAATTTAATTTAATAAAATTTAAATTTATATGTTACGAAAAATTGACTTCAAAAATGTAACTGAAAGAAGGGAATCAACCAGAAGGAAACTATTAAAAATTAATAATATCTCTTCAGTACCAAAAATAATTACTGAGCTTCTAAGAATAATTAATGATCCCGACCCGAATATCACCAAAGCAAAGGATTTAATTAGCAAAGATCAAGGACTTACAACTAAGATTCTAAAAATTGCTAACTCACCCTTTTACGGATTAGTAAGAAAAGTAGACACGCTCGATATGGCTTTTCTAGTGGTAGGATTTGAAGATATTAAATCACTAGTAATAGCGATTTCCTTAGTCGACCATTTTATGGGTAAAAACGATTCTCACTTTAAACAAGAAGACTTTTGGTTCCACTCTTATCTAACAGGAATGATTGCTAAAGAATTATCATCTATGTTCAAACTTAATATAGATGGTGAAGCAAGAATAGCCGGGTTATTACATGATATAGGTATCGCTGTAATCCACAAGCATTTTAAGAAAAGTTACAACAACATCCACAGAGGCGTGAATAATTCTGAAAAAAATCTTTTTGAAATAGAATTCGAAGAGCTAGGTTATACTCACCAGGAGATAGGATCTATCTTACTCAACGAATGGAATTTTCCCGATATTATTTGCAATTCAATCCTATATCATCATTTCCCGGAAAAAAATGAAAATATGACGAGTCTCTTAGCAGTACTGCATTCGGCAGAATTCATATCTCAGAATTTTAACCCAAACGACTTTTACGAGAATGATATTCATTTGAATTCTAATGCATTAGGACTTTTAAATATTAGTTCTGATGCTGAGATAGATATAATTATCGAAAAATTTGAACAAGAATTAGAGGACAAGATCCCTTTAATAAGATCAGGTTTTTAAAATAAAAAAGCCTCATAAAAAAAGAGGCGTGATGTAAGTGAGTGCACCTGGGCTTGAACCAGGGACCCTCTGCTTAAAAGGCAGATGCTCTACCACTGAGCTATGCACCCAAAAAATTTAGACCCGAAATATAGAGGAATCACAAATAAGAAACAACAGCAAATGTTAAAAAAAGTTCTAAGGATTTTTTGAAGTAATGTTTCTCTCGATGAAATTTATACCACCGGTTCTAGGGACAATACAATCAAACAATTCTTTATCCTCTTCAGTCAATACCGGACTCTCCCTAACCATAAATATTGTAACATTTTCAGCATCTTCCGAATCTTTGATTTTTTTAGCCAACAATTTTTCGTTTAACAGAGGTAACTTTTCACCAAGACAGACTACAGCTGGTCTTTCTTTCATAAAGATCTTCATGCCGTCTGCACCATTGTCGCATTCGAAGATAGTATAACTACTGCCCAAAACATTCTTAATATTACTAATGAATTTTTCGTCTGTATCAACAACCAGCATAGTCCCTTTTTTAACTTTATTGTTCAACTTTTTTTGTGCCTGTTTTTCCAATTCCTGTAATTGCTCGATTTTATCAAATATTTCTCTAATTCTTTTAAACGTTTCATCGTACATCAATGGTTTTAGCACATAATCAATAATATTCATGTTCATTACTTTGCCGACAATATCTTTTTCACGAACAGCAGTAAGCATAACAACGTGCAATTTCTTATAATTATTATCTGTCCTTATTGCCTGTAGTGTTTCTACTCCATCCATTACGGGCATGGTAACATCAAGAAAAACGACTTCAGGATTCTCTTCTTTTATTTTGGACAACCCCTCCAAACCGTTAGTAGCAGTAACAACTTCACACTTAAATTTCTTTGTTAATAATCTGCTTATAAACAGATTCACATTTGGATCATCATCTATGACAAGCACTTTAAACATTATTTACCACAATTTTATTTATCGAGAAAGCAAAAATATTTCTGATTTAAATTAACAAATAAAGAAAATTTTTCCTAAAATGGTATCAATAATTTCAATTTCTTATTATGGATCATATTAGTTATACAAAGATTTTAATAACTTTGCACATAATTTCAAGTTTATGGTAAAAATTAAATGTCATTTAGGTCCAACATACTGATTGCAGATGATGATGAAACTTTGTGCTATTTACTCAAAGAAGAGTTGATTAACGAAGGATTTAAAGTCGACATTACTTTTGACGGCAAATTTGCAATAGAAAAGCTCGGGAAGAATAGTTATGATTTGCTCCTTTTAGACCTTGAAATGCACGAAGTGACTGGAGAGCAGGTCTTAGATTTTGTTAAAGAAAATTTTCCTTCGCTGCAGGTTATTATTTTAACAGCCAAATCAGAAGTAAGAACCGCTATTGATTGTATAAAAAACGGGGCTTATGATTTCATTACTAAGCCTTATGAATTCGGCGAGCTCCTTATAACGATCTACCGTGCTTTGGAACACAAAAACCTTATTATAAGAAATGAAATCCTTGCGTCAAGGATAAATAAGTATACTAACTCGAAAATTATCGGTGAAAGCAGTATTATTGGAGAAGTGATTGACCTTGCATTAAAGGCTGCCAATTCTGAATCAAGTATTTTGCTTGAGGGTGAAACCGGTACAGGCAAAGAATTATTTGCAGAGTTCATACACGACAACTCAGATAGATGCAATAAGCCTTTGGTTGCAATCAACTGTGCTTCTTTGCCAGATCAATTAATAGAAAGCGAATTATTTGGTTTTGAAAAAGGAGCTTTTACTGATGCAAAATCTTCAAAGCAAGGATTAGTTGAAATAGCAAACGGCAGCTCCCTCTTTTTGGATGAAATTGGAGAACTGAGTTTAGCATTACAACCTAAACTTTTACGCTTTCTTGAAAAGGGAGAGTTTAGAAGAATTGGTGGAGTTTCAAATCTTTCTTCTGATGCAAGAGTAATTGGCGCTACAAATAAGAATTTAGTTCATGAATCAGAGAATAAATCTTTCAGAAAAGATCTTTTATACAGGCTGAATGTAATTACATTGAACATTCCGCCTCTCCATGAAAGAGGTAGTGATATAGTGCTGCTAGCCGAATACTTTCTTAACAAAAAAACCGGGTTTAAATCTGCTAAATCATTAACAAAAGATGCTGAACTAAAATTGTTAAATTATTCTTTCCCCGGCAACGTTCGGGAGTTAGAACACATCATAGAAAGGGCAATAATCTTTTCAGATGATGACCAAATAAAATCCTCGGACTTATATTTACCTACAGATAAATTAACTTCCAAAATTAATGACACATCAAATGAAGAAATAGCTACTCTTGAAGAAATAGAAAAGCATCATATAAAAAAATGCCTGAATTATTTCAAATGGAATAGAGAAAAATCAGCCCACACCCTTGGAATTAGTCTTAAGACACTTTATACTAAGATTAAGAAATACGGCTTAGTTAAATAGTCTTATGAGTAAAAAAAAACATATTGACGAAAATAAATCATTAAAAAAAGTAGCCCACGATATAAATAATATATTAACAGCCGTTATAAACTCAGCAGAAAATTTAATATTTATTTCTTCGCTGGCTGATGAACAGCTTTCTCTGGTTAACGATATAAAGAGAAACACCTCGTTAGCATCACAATTAATTACTGAACAGTTATTAAAAAAAACAAGCAAGAATATTTACAAGGAACACATCAAACTAAATAAATTTTTTAATGATCTATCTATGACCTTAAGCCATATTTTGAAAAAAGGTGTTTCGTTTATACAAAATAATAATGACGACAAACTCAGTGTTTTGGCAAATTACAATGATCTATTCAGAGTTTTATTAAATCTATGCACCAATGCAAATGATGCAATAGAAAGCAAAGGCCAAATTGAAATCGACTATCAATTGGTTGCAAAAGATGAGCTGAAAAATATCATAAATGATGATTTACAATTTGAATCATATTGCAAAATAACTGTAAAAGATAATGGCAAAGGAATTGAGAAAAAAAATTTGAGCAGAATATTTGACGAAGGTTTTTCTACAAAAGATAAAGGTCATGAATCCGGTTTTGGATTAAACATTGCAAAAGAAATAATTAATAACCATAATGGTTTTATATTTGTAAACAGCCGGGTGGGAATAGGTACCACATTTGAAATCTTTCTGCCTTCATTCATTGAAAACCTAATCAAAAAAAAGAAGAGCAAAATTGTAATTGCGGATGATGAAGCACCTGTGCGTGAATCATTATCTGAATTGTTGGAGGGTTACAACTATGAGGTTATCCAAGCAAATAACGGCAAAGAAGTTTTAAATTTATTTCGCGATGATGATCAAATAAACTTATTAATCATTGACAAAAACATGCCTGTTACTAACGGTATAGATTGTATAAAAAAAATAAAAGATAATAAATATCGCATCAAAATTATACTTGTTACAGGAAACGAATTAGATGAGGAGGAAGTAACTGAACTAAATGAAATGGTTGATAAAATAATTCCCAAACCTTACAATTTCTACGAGCTATTAAACGATATTGTTCAATTAACAAAAACTAAGTAAGCTATTTTTTTATATCTATCATCTTCAAATTATTAATATACTCAACAAACTTTGGTTTTTTAATATCTGTTAACTTATCTAATACCTCCATTATTTCCTTAGCTGCATTTTCTATATACTCAATTCTTTTTTCAATAGCCTCTTTAGAAATGTTTTCTTTTGACGTTTCTCTTCTTAAAGCTGCAGTACTTAGATTTATTAGAGTCAATGGCTGTTTAATTTCATGATTAGCTGTAACTACGGTTGCAGCAAACGTATTAATCTTTTCCATTTCTAAAAGCAGCTTATTTGATTCTCTAAATTTTAAAGCGGATTTAATCCTTGCTAATAATTCAACTCTGTTAAAAGGTTTTTTTACATAGTCAAAAGCCCCATTTTGAAAGCCTTTCTTTAAATCTTGCGGTTCTATTAGGGCAGTTAATAAAATGATAGGAATATCTTCGGTAGTTTCGTCCGCAGTTAGAATTTTACAAACCTCAAATCCGGAAATATTGGGCATCATTACATCAAGCAATATTAAATCCGGATTTTCCTCTCTTGCTTTTTTCATACACGTTTCACCCTCGTATGCAGTTATCACATCATAACCTTCATGCTCTAGGCGATCTTGAAGAATGTAAACGTTATCCGGCTGGTCATCTACGACTAATATTTTATGCATCATTATTTCTCAATTGAGTTATTGATAAGTTGATTAATCTTTTTTTCTAGCTCCTTTGTGTTAATTGGTTTCGTAACCAAACCGTTAAAACCGTTTTTCTCAATTATCTCTTTGTCATCAAGCATAGCATGCGCAGTTAATGCAATCACTCTGTAATTTTTATAAACATCATTTTGTCTAATCTGCTTTATTGTCTCAAAGCCGTCCATCTTCGGCATCATAATATCGAGCAAAATTAATTCAGGTTTAATCTTGTCAAGCGCCAACAAGCACTCTATTCCGTTTACAGCATATTCGGTTCGATAACCCATGTGTTTTATAATTTCACCTACAGTATAAAGTGTATCTCTATCGTCATCAACAATAAGCACTATTTTGTTGCTCGTTTCAACTTCTATACTGTTTTTTTTATCATCAAAATTTTCGGCGTCGCTTTCGTCTAAAATTAAATCTGATAATGTTTTTTCTTTGGTTTTAATTTTTAGTTTGTCCCTTACTATTTTCAGGACATCAAGCGGATGTAATCCTTCATTCGTAACTAAACTTTCCATACTTTGGTGAAGCAATGCAACTTGTTTATTAGTCAAGTTTTCCGAAATTTCTAAAATTATTGGTTTGTTCTTATACAATTTTGATCTCTTTAGATTAATAAATGTCTTTATAGGGTCAAATTTCGTCCCGGAAATATCAATTATAAACAAATCCAAATCATAGTCAAAACTGATAACAGAATTCAAAATTTTGATTCTACTATCTTCAGGCAAGTACTTTTGTTTGTATTTATAATCAGTAAAATAACCAATGTTTTTTCTTTCGAAAGAATGATATAAATCTGTATAATTAACTCTAAATTCTTCTGTTATTCCTTTTATTATATTTTCAAATGTAAATCCAAAACCCTTTTTTAATTCTTCATTAAAATGTGTAATTATTATTTCTACGTTTTTATATTCTATAGCTTGCAAAATTAAATTTACCAAATCTTTATTATTACTGAATTCTATGATAGCAGCATTATAGTTAGTAATTTCTTTAACATGATTTTTTCCAATATCCAAACTACCTTCTTTTGTGGCAATATCATTTGATTTTAGATATTCGCTTATCAGTTTTTTAGTTTGAGAACTATGATTGAACAAAAAAACCATTTGATTAGTGTTATTAATTGCAAGGTTTCTTTCAATATTATCTACAAATTGTTTTAAAGATTTAATTATCACATTAGGCAGATCAACAATAAATTCAGTACCTTCCCCCACTTTGCTATTTAGTAAAATTTTTCCTTTCATGATACTGACGTATCTTCTTACAATAGCTAATCCCAAACCCGTTCCGCCATACTTCCTTGAATTTGTTGCATCAATTTGCCTGAATTCCTCAAAAATCTTTTCTCTATCATTCTCACTTATCCCAATACCTGTATCCACAACCTTGATTCTTAAATCATTATCTTTCATCTCATATTGAAGTTTGATTTCTCCTAGTTCAGTAAACTTAATTGAGTTCCCTATTAGATTAAGTAATATATGTTCCAGTTTTGATCTATCTGAGCAAATGACTATATCCGAAACAAAACCGTATTCTACCTTTAACGAAAGTTGTTTCTCAAAAAGTAAGGGTTCAAGAAATGATAAAATGTCACTTGTAAAAACCTTCAAAGAAAATTCAGATTTATTGAGTTCTGCTTTACCTGATTCAAGTTTGGAAAACTCAAGAATATTATTAATAAGATTTAATAATTTGCTGCCGTTCTTAATTACAACACTCAATCTTTCTTTAGTTTTGTCGTTTGAGTTAACATCTTTTATCACGAGCTCTGACAAACCTAATATTGAATTAAGAGGTGTCCTTAATTCATGAGACATACTCGCTAAAAATTGTGATTTAACTTGGGTAAGTTCAACAGCTTTTTCTTTTTGAATTTCCAGCTCATGTGCCTTCTTTTTCAGTTCCTCATGCAGTTCCAAAAGTTGTTTATTTTTATCGGATATTTCATAGTTCTGTTTAATGTATTCGTTGTTAAGATCTTTTAACTTAAGTACAAGCTTCTCTAGCTTTTCAAGTGCAATTGCATTACTTAAACCTATTGCCAGTTGTTCATCAATTTTTTTTAGATATTTTTTAACACTATTTTTTTTTTTTTTTTTTTTAGCAATTTCTAATTTAATAAGAACTTTTTCATTATAAATTATGGGGTAAATTAACAGATAGCATATTTTTATGTCAACTATTCCGGTCTTAATTACAGGGTGATTTTCTTCAAAGAATAATTCCGACTTTTTTTTCGAACTAATAACACTTTTATAAATTGAAACATCTTTGGGAATTTCAACATCGCTTTTTGATAAACCGTAACTTGATACTAGCTTCAGTTCATCTCCTTCTACAGTATATAAAAGCCCAAAAGAGAGTTCTAGAGAATTTATTATTTTGTTTAATGAAGCTTTTGAGATTTGGCTTAATAGAGGATTTCTATTTAATAAAGATACAAATTCAGCGTATTCTTTTTCTTCGTTTTCTTTTTCTCTGATCCTATTTATCATATTATTAAATGAGACCGCCAATTTACCTATCTCATCTTTAGTAATTATCTCTGCATTATGATTTAAATTTCCTTTAGCCGTTAACTCTGCAGCATTTGTTAAGAAAGTAATTTGCCTTCTAAATTTAGATGTGAAAAGTAAAACTAATATGAGAGCTAAAGCTAGGCTTACGCTGAGGATAATTACTATCATGAACCTCATTGTAGAACGAAATTCAAGCGCTGTTTTTTCAAAAGAATAAACCGCAAAACCCAGCTTACCGCCAGGTGTTACATCGTTTCCAGGAGTGTATATTGAAGTTAAAAAATCGAATTCATTCAATTCCTTGCTATACAAATCAAAATTGTTCTTGTACTTTAATGAGTTTAACGCTTCCTCAATTACTAAATGATAATTATTATCATCACTTGAAGTCTCAATCGGTTTCCAATCTAGCAAGAGAAATACTTCAGCGTTTACTTCCTCAGCAATTCGTTCCAGCAGTTTTTTATTTAGAATAATTCCGTAATAGTAAGTTACATCATTCACTTTTTTGTAATTTACAAGCATAGTTTTATTTTTTTCTATAAGCTCATTAAGATTATACTTCGTAACCGGGTATGTTACATCTTGACTAAAGTAGTATTTGCTGCTAATAACATTACCTTCACTTAAAGTAAAAATAAAGTCCAGCTCTGTTGATTCATCACCTTTAAAGACGGCCTCCAAATCACGGGAAGCTTTTTGAAAATCATCTTCAATTTTTTCTATGACTGATTGAAAAGAAAAAATAAATTGATTTGTTGAGTTTAAAATTGATTCGGTATGCTGAGAAAAAAAAATTCGATTGGTTAACGAAAAATAAACAATGGTTGATGAAACAGTTACAAATACAACAATAATCAATATAATTAATAAAATTCTAACATTAATTTTCATGTTCTTTTTGTAGAACTTTTCTAATTGTAATTATTAATTCATCAAGATCGTAAGGTTTACTAATAAAATCAGAGGCTCCAAGTTTTGCCGAATCAATAGCACTTTTTACATCTGCATAGGCTGTTAAAACTATTACTTTAACTTGAATTCCCAAAGCATTCAATTTATTTAAAACCCAGAATCCGTCTTTGCCGGGCATCTTAAGATCAAGTAAAATTAAATCCACAGGATTATTATCTAAAAAACCCAAAGCTTCGTCTGCACTAACCACATAGTTTGAGTTATATCCAATCTCTGATAACTCTTCAGATAATACTTCACAAAGATTAATGTCATCATCTACTACCAAAATAGATTCCATTAATCACCTTCTCCTTCCTTTTTATCTTCTTCGTTTTTAATTAAGTTTTCAATTTTATATTTCATGATAGTCCTTTCATTCTCGTCAATCTTTCCCTTTATCAAATTCCTTTCTTTCTTCATTGTAACTCTTTCTTTAAGTGTAGGGATAATTTCTGCTTCTATTAAAATAATAACTTCTCTTTTCTGAACAATTTTTTGATCATAACCGGCTAAGTACTTTATACCCAAAACCCACCATGGTAAGTCCTTAAGAATCGGTATTCCTCTTCTTACTGTAGTCTCATCATTAACAAAAAGCCCTCCGATGATTGTTTCCTCACCATCAAGCATCAATACATCTGAGGTTGCTTCAGTTTTTTGAATTCTAGTACTTACAGCATCAGGTGTACCAGAACTCCTTTCCACCATTAATTTGAGTAGGATATAATTAATACCATCTTCATTATAAATGTAAGGTGTTACCTCAATAATAGTGCCCGTTGATATAAATACGTCTATTACATTACCCGCAAAGTCGCGCTGCTTAATAGAAATGTCTTCACCAATTTGAATTCTACCTTCTTGTTTGTCTCTTACTGTAACGCTTGGGCTAGCAATTACTTCACCCAAATTTTCAGATTCAAAAAACCTAAATAATCCATTTGCAGAACCGGTAAAACCTCCCAACTCAAATTCAGAAGCTGTCACAGCATTAAATTCGGGAGTTCCTTGAGCTAATTCATTTTCCTCTCCAGTACCAGCACCTTCTTGTTCAACTAATTCTGGAACAGTAACCAAATCAAACCCAATTCCTAATCCACTTTGAGCCAACAGAACTTGCCAATTAATTCCTCTTTCCTTTGCCATACCTGAGTTCATTTCAAAAATTAGTGCAGAAATTTTAACTTCCCTTGTATTAATGTCTGCATATGTATCTTCAGGCAAATTTTGTTTTGCTTCGGTTTTTTTCTTGATTACAAAAACTTCTTCACGCTCTTCAAACATTAAGTCGTTATATTGAACAATTATGTTAAGAGCCTTGTCGAAAGTCATTTTGTTAATTTCAATACCAATTGGGCTAGTAATCCCGGCTATTGAAACAATTCTTTTTCCTGTGAATTTCTCACTAATCTTACTGAGAACTTCAACTGCTTGATCGAAAGGAATGGTTTCAGACAATGAAACCAATTCTTCGGGATTAGTATATTCTCTTAGTTCTCGTTCTATATTTCTTTGTGAATAGATGAGATTGATTAGAAAGAGAAGCATTACTAAATATTTTGTTTTCATTTTATTGCTCTTCATTGCTTTCTAAAGTTAAAGTTACTTTTTCAATTATTCCACCTTTATTCAGGATAAAATGAACTTCATCGTTTTCAAAATCTATTTCGGTTAGATAACCCAAATAGACCGGGTCTCCTTCAATTAGTAAGAATGTTTCGCCCGAAGAATTTGCTACAAACGCCCCGTCCGGAATCAAAGCTAAAAGTTCAGCAGCTTGAACGTCTAACAAATTATTAACGTTAGGTGGAATTTCGTTTCTTATTAGCGGATAATAAATATCATAAATAGGATTAGGTACTAACCGGTTTTCTTTAATTACTGATGATGCAAAATTATCGTTGTCAGAGAAATATACAAGCACGTCGATTGAAAAATCTACCAGGTAATAAGCAATTTGATCTTCGTTTACAAAAACAAAATCTTTAAAGTTACATTCAGTTACTTTCTTGAGTTCTTTACTTTGTTCAATCGCAAAAATTAGTTTATATAAATCGTTGAAAGATGCTGTGCCGGTCAATTCAAATGAGTATTGCTTGAAGTTGACATCCTCTATTAACTCAACATATTCAATATTGACATGTGTATTTGGATTAAAGGTGAAACTTAATTTATTTACAAAATCGTAGAAATTTGATTGATGCAGGTTAACGGGAATATTATATTTTCTTAAATTTAAAATTGAGTCTAACTGTGCAGCGTCTCCTTTTAATGAATCCAATCGTTTCAATAAATCTTCTGTGTTATATGCGTTAAGATTTAAATCGCTTATTTGCCTTTCCTTATCCTTTATATTTCCTCTTTGAAACAAAAATGTATAGGCTCCACCTGCGATTATTATCATTACAAGAATAACAATCAGTATAATGGTATTTTTTATCTTACGATTCATTATTTTATCGTATTAGTTTCTTGGATAATCGGGAAAGTAACTTCGTAAGAAAATGAGCTATTCTCTCTTAGAGGTTCATAAATAATCTTATCAAGAGTTGAAGAATTATTATCTCTTGCAAATTCAGTAATTGACCTACGCGATAAGGTATAGCCAATAAATTTTACATTTTTTTCATCAATAGTTTCAACTTTCGTGACCCAGAAATTTCTTCTTCTTTCAGTAAAAGAAGAAACCTTGTCCAGCAAATTACCCCAGACTTCAGTACCAACAGTTGCGCTATCCAAAATTGTCTGAGTTTGCGAAAAGTTTTTTATTCTAATATCAAGAGGTGTAATTTGATCAATAATTTCCATGTTTTGATGCTGAAGAGCATTAAGCCTATTTATCTCTTTGCTAAGTTCATTTAATTCTTTGTTATTAGATAAAATCTGAATAGTAATTAAAAAAGTAGCAACACCAATCAAAACCAAGACAGCAAAACTATGCCAACCGAATTGCAGAAACTTTTGATTCTCCTGTATATACCTTGGAAGAATGTTTATTCCTTGATGGTCACTTTCAAGTTCATCGAAAAACTCGACTGCGCACGCAATGGGAATTGAAAAACTGGAAAGTTCTTTTTCATCTTCTTCATTTAATAGACTTTTATCTAATGAATCAAAGGTCAATTCATTAACATTAGCCTCAGGGAAAGTGCCGTAAAATGATAGGACAAGATTTTCCGATCTATCTTCGCCACATAAAATTACGTTATCAAGTCTTGGTATCCCTCCATTTTCCATTTCCAACAGGATTTTGGAAAAATATACATCATAAGTATGCAGGTTTTGTGTACCAATGTCTAAAGTTGTTCCAATATGTTTTAGTTTTTGACCTTCAAGAAAAATTAATTTACTATATTCTTTTCCTGTATAAATTATTAACGAATAATCTTCAGGATAAAATTTAGTTGTTTTAGAAACATAATAAGCAAGTGAAATCTCTGCACTTTTAATGGTAGGTATTTTATAATATCTTCTACCGTTTAAGATTGCAAGAGAATTTATTATTGAAACACAAGGGATCTCACCTTCAATAAAGACGCTTAGTATTCCGTTATCATTTATTTGAGTGCAGTCAATCAAATCATTACTAACATAAAACCCTTTGTTATCTTGAATATCTTTTATTATTGCTTCGATTAATTTATTCTTGTCGTTATCTGCGTTGCCATCAAAAATATGATAGTTTGCAGTAGGCTCTGTTATAATAGGAATAAACTGTGATTGGCTTAATTTAAACCCATACAAAGCACTGTTAATACCACTAACATCAGAATCTTGAGTAGAATCTGAAGAACTGAAATCACCGCCATCAAGTTTATCAAACGAAATGTCTCCGGCCATACCTTCCAGGTTAAAATCCGATACTTGTTCGGCCTCTGTGCCTGTCTGTGAGGAAGTTGATTTAACAGATGCAACTTTAGCAAGTTTAAGCCCGGTTTTATCTTTGTTGAAAACAATTATCTTATTTTCACTACCTTCACAATATAGAAATATATAAGGTTTCATAGACTAAACTGCCTTAAGAATCTGGAGCATCCTCGTTTTATTGTTGGAATATGATACTGCATTCTCTTTTGTAATTCTTCTTTTCTGGTATAATCTTAACAAATCTTGTTCCATTGTAATCATACCTTGAGGGCTTCCTTGAGTGATCATTCCATATATTTCGCTCGTGTTGTTATTTTTAATAGCAGCTCTAACACTCGGTGTAACTATTAAAACTTCTTTAGCCATTACTCTCTTGCCATCTGTACTGGGAACAAGCTTTTGGGATACAACTGAAACAAGTACGTCGGCAAGTCTGTATCTTACCCTTTCTTGTTCGACCGGATTTACTTCGGCAATTATTCTGTCTATCGATTCAACAGCTGATGAAGTATGAAGAGTCGAAAAAACTTTATGTCCTGTATCCGTCACCTCAAGTGCAGCAAGTATTGTTTCAGGATCTCTCATCTCACCAATAACAATTATATCAGGATCCTGCCTTAATGCTTGTATAACTCCTTCCTTAAATGACATCACATCCCTGCCCACCTCTCTATGGCGAACTAAACACCTATTTGATTTATGAACATATTCTATGGGTGCAGCAATTATAACAACGTGTGCGGGATCAAATTTATTGTGATAATCGATGATTGAATCAAGCGTTGTTGATTTACCCGAACCTGTAATGCCCGTTACCAAAGACAATCCAAATTTCATAAAGTTATGGCTCATCATCTTAACAGCATAAGGATGAAATTCCAAAGACTCGATTGGTCGAGTGGTTGCAGAAATAGCTCTCATATTTAGTGCAAGCGAGTCTAAGTCAAAATAAGTATCGGCTCTAAACCTTACATTTTTATTTGCCTTGGTGTAGTTAAAAGTATAACTGAAATCTAGGTTTCTATTCTTTAATAAAGTTTCTCTTTGGTTTTCATTAAGTAAACAGGCAAGTAAGACAGTAGATTCATCAATAGAAAATTTCGGAGCGTCATTTACCCTACTTTTATCACCAAAAATTCTGAACCAAACAAATCCGTCAGTTCCATGTCCCCCAAGCTCGATATCTGAAGCATCTCTTTCAACCATCAAAGACAGAATTGAATTCATCAAATGAATTATAGATAACTTCTGATCATGGGGTATTTCATTTATATGTTCAATAACATATCTAACCCTATCTGGGCCCATCTCTGTTTGAGGAATTCTTAAAGCAAATTCCTTCAGGATATTTTTGGCTTCTTCTGACATAAGTTATTTGTAAATATAATGAATATAATCGTTATTTATTATCGAACTTTATCTAATTTATTTAAGCTATTTCTTCTCTTTAACTTTCAGTTGTCGCGGCGAGTACTTCTTGAACTGTTGTTAGTCCTTGCATTACTTTTTCCAAACCGGAGTCCCGCAAAGTTAAGGTGCCATCTTTCCTTGCCTGTACCCTTACCGCTTCTTCATCAACTTCTTCACCAGAGCGAACTATTAGGTTACGGATTTCTTTAGAAAAGTATAATGCTTCATGAATTGCTAATCTCCCTTTGTAACCGGTATTATTACATTTAGGGCAACCAACGGCTTCGTAAACTGTTTTATCCTTCCAATCCTCAGGTTTAAAGACTGTGTCAGGCAAAGAATAGGGATCAAATTTATCTACTTTTTTTCTACATTCTTTACAAACTCTTCTAATCAATCTTTGAGCAACAATCACATTAATGGCATAAGCAATTAGGAAAGGTTCAACTCCCATTTTGTATAATCTTGCAACAGCACTTGGTGCATCATTTGTGTGGAGGGTAGAAAACGTTAAGTGACCTGTATTTGCAAGTTTAATAGCTGTTTCTGCAGTCTCTTTATCACGCATCTCACCAACCAAAACAATATCAGGGTCATGTCTTAGTATTGCTCTTATGGCTTGTTCAAAGTTCATTTTGTAACCGATTTTTAATTGCCTAGCTCCTTCTATAACATATTCAACAGGATCTTCTACTGTTAATACATTTACTTGAGGAGTTATAACTTGGTACAAAGCAGCAACAAGAGTAGTACTTTTACCACTACCTGTAGGACCGGTTAAAATAACCATTCCCTGAGGCTGTTTAATTGATTTCTCAAATACTTCACGGGCATAACCCATTAAGCCCAGCTTGTTGAGATCTTTAATGACTTTTCTATCATCCAATATTCTTATTACGATAGATTCAAATTTGTATTTTAGTTCAGTACCTACCATAGGCAGAACAGAAACTCTAAACCTGATAATATGTCCGTCAATTTCTCTTTGGATAAATCCGTCTTGTGCTCTTTCTCTTTCAAATCTATCCATACCTCTGGATCTATCTTTAATTACAGCCATTACTGCTTCAGGTCTTGTGCCTTCTTGTCTATACCACCTTTGAAGTTTACCATCCACTCTAAAATGAATTTCTGTTGCGGTACCTGAAGCAGGAAATATGTGTAAGTCACTCACCCCTTTTCTAACACCTTCAACAAGTGCTCCCTCAATTAAATTGATTAGCGCACTTTTATTTATTTCAGAATCAATTTCTTCTTCGTCTACGCCTTCATCTTCAGACTCAATCGAAATTTCCTCAGCTGATTCTTCGATCATTTGGAGAAATTCGTTTTGCTGAGGCATAATTATCTGAATCAGTTTATCATAATCTTTTTTTCTTAAGTAGTTTATTTCATACTTCTTTGCATTAAGGCTATAAGCAATTTTAGTTAACGCACGGTCAGTAGGGTCAACTGCAGCAAGAATTAATTTATCTCTTACCCTATCATCATACTTAAACGGAATAACCATATGCTGGGCAAGCATCTTTTTTACTTCATCTTCCTGTGAATCAATTAGCCTTTTTATTTCGTTCTGTCTTTCTTCAGGCATATCTTCCGGACGAACATTTAGTTCTTTGAAGGCATATAAAACAGCAACCTCTCTGAAAATTGTGTCATGATCAAAATCAAATTCCTGAACTAAAATTTGCGCAAGATTTCTTTTTAGATTGGACTGATCGTTTTGTTTTTCAAGCAAAGCTTTTTCAAGAATCTGGTTATCAATAATTCCTTTTTTTAGAAGTAGATATCCTATTTTATCGGTTAATTCTAAATTTGCTTCTAACATTTGCTTGCCTATTCTAATTTTAGTTTATGACATCATAGGAGATTTAGGGCTAATTGTAGCTGTCTCGGCTGAAACAAGCGTTAACCCGATCATTACTATCATTATTACCATTGCAATAAATACTTGGATCATTTCAATAATGTTTTTCAAACGAAATACAGTTTCGCTTTCATAGTAGTTTGCTAATTGTAAAGCAGTGTTTTTTATAGTTCCGGTTTCTTCCCCGGAATGAAATCTATTAATTGCCGTATCGGTAAAAACACCGCTGGCTTCAAACGATTCAGAAACACCAGCACCTGTTTTAATCATCAATGGTATTGCAATAGTTTTAATTTGGTTTTCAAAATATGCATTATCAGAAGCTTCTGCTGCAATCCTTATAGGCTCAATACTTTCTGCCGCACCACTATAAAGGGTGTAAAAAACCCTGCAGAAAACTTCAATTAGAGTTTTATGGATAAGTGTTCCCATGATTGGCATTTTCAACATATACCTATCAAGTATCAACCTGCCTTTTTTGGTATTTCCCCATTGCCAAATTATTATAGGGGGCACTACCATCGCTAAAATTACCAGCCAAATATTGCCTATTAAAAAATCACTTAGTGCCAGAGTAGCAGAGGTTAAGGGTGGCAATTCAATATCAAACTTTTGAAACAGTTTTGCAGTTTCGGGAAATATATAACCTACATAGAATATTACGGCAAGAAATAAAACAAACAAGGTAATCATCGGGGTTAGTAAAGCACTTCTAATATTCTTTTTAAATTCCTGCTGCCGTTCCAAGAATTTTGCAGTAGCTTTATAAATCTCAGCCATGTTGCCAGACTTTGAAGCAAGTCCAAGCATATAAGCAGTAAACTTGCCAAATACTCCTTCAAACTGCATAAAAACTGTTTGGCTGTCGGTACCTTTCTTTAAATCGTTATTTATATGTTTTAGCGTTTCACGTAAGGTTTTGTTTTCAATATCATTTATAAGTAACGTAATAATTTCACTAAAGGGTAATTTTTGTTCAAGAAGTTCAGCAGTAATTTTTACAAAAGATAGAATGTCCTGCAATGGTGGTTTGGGCTGCCATTCAAAAAGATGTTTGTTAACAGAGATTACTTCGTAGCCAAGCTTAGTAAGAGCATTCACAACTTCTTCTTTAGAAAATGCTTTCTGTTCCCCTTTAGTAGGTTTATCTGCTCCTTTTCTAACTTTATATATAAACGTGGATTTCTTTTCAATCTTACTAATGGTAAGGTTGTTTTTTTGTGCTAAAAGATGAACCCTCTTCTTGCCTTCAGAAAAAGAAGGGGAATTAAAACTTCCGCTTATTGATTGGCCGTTTGGCCTTGTGCCTGTAAACCTTAATTCAATCATATTTATAACTAATAATAAAAAAGCCGGTAAAATTTAAGAAATTCTACCAGCCTTTACAATTTTTTAATTGTGATGTAGGATAAGTTAGTTGTTAATTATTGTCGAGTCAATTGCCGCGGGATTAACGTACATAGTAACCTTGACGGCGCTTGAACCATTATCCCCTGTTTCATTACCTGTACCTACCAATGTTACTGTTTGTGCTGCTACTGTAGCAGTATAAGAACCGTTTCCTGTTGATGCTAAGTTACCTGGAATTGACCAACCTGCACCGCCGGTAAATGTGTTACCGCCACCGCCTAAAGCTGTAGGTTTTCTATAAAATTGTTGTGACATCGATGCTAAATTTGTTAAATCTGCAATAAGCCCATCCCTATTTGCCTGAACACTGCTTGCTGTAAATACATTAATACCTACTACAACCGCAATACCTACAATGATAACACCAAGAACGATAAGTAATAATTGTTGTTGACCCATAATATAACTCCTTTTAGTTTGTTATGATTTTGTTTGATTATTTTTTTTGAAGATATGTGTAATTAATTGTGCCATAAAGTTTTATTTATTTTTAGTATTGTTTAAGTTAATAATTAGTAATATTTACATGTAATTATTTTGTTAATTTATAATTGTTACCTGGTAATCATTAGGGCCGATTGTAATACTTACTTTAACTGAGTCGTTGCCGGTAACAACCTCGTTTCCAGTAGCTAATATTGTAATTTCATCAGATTCTATGCCTGAAATTTGAAAATAGCCTGCACCGCTTGTTTCTATTTCATCAGGGATAACCCATGCTCTTCCGCCGTTTGATCCATTAAAAGATCTATTACCGCCGCCTAATGCATTAGGCTTTTTGTAATGCTGCTGAGCCATCGATGCCATATTAACTAATTCTCCGGTTAAAATTTCTCTTTTTGAATCCGCTGCATATTGAGTAAAATAGGTAATGCCAATAAATATTGCCAATCCGACAATGATAACACCTAGTACTACTAATAATAATTGCTGCTGACCCATTTAGAGTTCTTTTAATTTGTTAACTATGTTTCAGCAAATACCGAACCAAAATTGCCCCAAAAGTGGTAAGTCTTACATTTTATTAAAAATAGGAAAATATTTTTAAAAAAGACAAGAATATTTTTTAAACAACCACACTCATTTCAATGTTTTTCGGTAAAAACTACATGTAAATTATCGGTAAGTAGTAATTGTTACTTTAGTTTTTGTGTGTTGTTTTTAAAATTTTTTAGAAGAAGCTGCAACATAGAAGACTTTATCTATGTTACAAATACATAAAAATCTGTTTTGAATAATTAAACTGAGGGTAATGGGGTCTCCTCCATGAACCCATGTAGTTTCAGGATATCTAAACCCTAAATTGTTATCCAAGTTTTATGGGCATTCTTTCAGAAATTAAAAAGTTTGAGTAGGACAGACAGGCTGTCTGTCCTACAATAAAATTTTAACGTAACTTAATATGTAACTCTTTTAGTTGATTTTCAGATACAATCGATGGTGCAACATCCATTAATGATAAACCACTTGAGGTTTTAGGGAAGGCTATAACGTCTCTAATCGATTTTTCGCCGGAAAATATCATTGCAAGCCTGTCAAATCCAAATGCAATTCCGCCGTGTGGCGGCGCACCGTATTTAAATGCATCCATTAAAAAGCCGAATTTTAATTGGGCTTCTTCGTCGCTTATACCTAAAGCTTTAAACATTTTTGCCTGTAATTCTGCATCATGAATTCTTATGCTGCCCCCGGCAATTTCGTTTCCGTTTAGAACTAAGTCATAAGCTCTGGCTTTTACTTTACCCGGCTCTTTTTCAATCAATTCAATGTCTTCAACTTTTGGAGAAGTGAACGGGTGATGCATTGCATAGAATCTTTTTGTTTCTTCATCCCACTCCAACAACGGGAAATCAGTAACCCAAAGCAAAGCAGGCTCGGCATCTTCTTTTATTAATTCCAAACGGTTAGCCATTTCCAAACGTAATGATCCCATTTGGCTGAGCGTTTTATATTTAGGTCCGGCTAAAATAAAAACCAAATCTCCAGGTTTTGCCTGTAAACTATTAATAATACCTGCCTTTTCATCATCGGTTAAAAATTTGGCTATTGGGGCTTCGAGGACGTCTTCTTTTACCCTCATCCAAATTAATCCGCCAGCACCAAGTTTTTTTACAAAGTCTGTTAGAACATCCAACTGATTTCTAGTGTAGTCACCACAGCCTTTTGCCAGAAGTCCTGTAATTATACCGTTATTACTAATGGTGTCTTTAAACACTCTGAATTCACAATTTTTAAAAGTCTCGTTTAACGTAACCATCTTCAAATCAAAGCGAAGGTCAGGCTTATCCGATCCATAATATTCCATTGCTTCTTCATAAGTCAACCTTGGTAAAGGTAAATTCAATTCATAATCTTTGACACCTTTAAACAGTTTCTTCATCAGGTTTTCAACTATTTCAAAAACGTCTTCAACATCTACAAAAGACATCTCAACATCTATTTGTGTAAATTCGGGCTGCCTGTCTGCACGTAAATCTTCATCTCTAAAGCATTTTACAATTTGAAAATATCTATCAAAACCCGATACCATTAATAATTGCTTATAAGTTTGTGGCGACTGCGGCAAAGCGTAAAATTTTCCTTTGTTTATTCTGCTTGGTACTAAATAGTCTCTTGCACCTTCGGGAGTACTTTTCATTAATACAGGAGTTTCAATTTCAACAAAGCTATTTTCATCAAAATATTGCCTAACGGCCTGATACATTTTATGTCTTAATAAAATATTTTTCTGCATTTCGTTTCTACGTAAATCCAGGAATCTGTACTTTAATTTTAAATCTTCATTAACATCAATATCGTCTTTGATCTGGAAAGGAGGAGTAATTGCTTCATTAAGAATTACTAGCTTATCGACCATCACATCAACTAAACCGGTTGGTATCTGAGGATTCTCAGTACCTTCAGGCCTTCTTCTTACTTTACCTTCTATAGAGACTACAAATTCACTTCTTAACTTTTTTCCGAGTTCATGCGAATCAGCATTATAGGTTGGTTCAAAAACTATTTGAGTTATGCCGTAACGGTCTCGCAAATCAATGAATATTACACCACCGAGATCTCGGCGTGTGTCTACCCATCCATTGAGCACAACATGCTCTTCAATTTGCGATTCCCATAATTCACCACATGTGTGAGTTCTTTTTTTGAATTCCATCCTATCCTCAAAAAATTTTAGCCACAAAAATACGCAAAACACTTAGGTTAAACAAACTGGAAGAATTTTTTTTAGATTAATCTTTTTTAATTAATTTGGTTGTAAAGAAAAAGGTTTGTTGAAATGTATATTGTTGCAGACGAAAATATAATTTATGCAGAAGAAGCTTTTTCACAATTTGGTGATGTAAAACTTCTAAAAGGAAGGGAGATTTCCAATTCGATCCTAAGAGATGCTACGGCTCTTTTTGTAAGATCTGTAACCAATGTAAACAAAGATTTATTAAATGGCACAAATGTAAAGTTTGCAGGTACTGCAACTATTGGAACCGATCATGTAGATATAGATTACCTAAAAAGCCACGGCATTGAATTTACGTCGGCTAAAGGCTGTAATTCTTTTGCTGTCACAGAGTATGTTCTGGCTGCTGTCAATTATTTAATCAACAAAAAAAATAAATGCTACAACGAATTATCGATCGGTATAATTGGTGTTGGAAACATAGGCAGTAAATTAGAGAAATTGTTTAATGCACTTGGATCAAAAGTATTACTTAATGATCCTCCGCTAAAAAGAATTATAAACGAAAGCAAATATATTTCTCTTGAAGAAGTCTTGTCTGCCGATGTAATTACCTGCCATGTTCCATTAAATTTGACCGGCGAAGATAAAACTTATCACCTAATTGGTGAAAAAGAGATTGCTCAAATAAAACCTGGGACAGTTGTTATTAACTCATCACGCGGTCCGGTTATAAATAATAATGCGCTTAAGACAAGATTAATTACAAAAAAAGATTTACATGCTGTTCTCGACGTCTGGGAAAATGAACCTAGCATAGACTTAGAATTATTAGATCTGGTTGATATTGCAACACCGCATGTTGCAGGCTATTCGTTGGAAGGAAAGATAAACGGCACAAAAATGATTTATGACAAGTTCTGTGAATTTCTACAAACAGAAAAAACCTGGCAACCCGGCTACCCTGTAATCAATAATGATACTATAGCAAGAAAATACAACTCAAAGGAAGACATGATAAATTTACTGTTTCCTTTTGTT
>CAJHYN010000456.1_pt1 | contig 29938 bp, 30 predicted proteins | sample 9198641 | NCBI WGS metagenome assembly CAJHYN01 (sample SAMEA7708370, study PRJEB35096) | sediment metagenome | biome: marine neritic benthic zone biome [ENVO:01000025]; feature: sediment [ENVO:00002007]; material: shallow marine sediment [ENVO:03000034] sea grass bed [ENVO_01000059] ... | reverse complement strand
TTTATAAGTATATCACAAAACGGGTCATAAGAAAATACGGAAGAAAATTTTACAACTGTAGTAGTTATAAAGAAAATTTGTTCGTTAATTAAATTTAACCTTCCCCTTCGTCCCATTTTATTTTTACTCTTGGATTAATGTATGCAACATTCTTTGTCATGGTGCGACCGTGACACCCTTGAGAATTATTTATAATGCTTACCTTTTCACCAAACCCATTAACTTGAACAATTTCGCACTAAGAATGTAGTCGAGCAGAAAACAGGTTAAACAACTCTCTAAAATTATTTTAGTTTATTGCCAATTGACCATAATTCCTCAAAATTTTCTAATAGTTCTTGTCCTAAAGGTAAATTGAGATCTATAACTTGAAATTTGCACTTTGTCAAGTGTTTTGCTTGTCCACTACTATAAACTTCGATTGGAGTAAAAATTATCGTATTATCTGAAATTACAAACGCATGGGTTCGATGAACTTTATATGTTCTACAAACGTCATCAGGATTAATCTTATTATTTTTAAGAGTATCTTTTGCATTTTTAATACTCAATTTTAATTGGGTAATAAAGTCATCATCTTCATGTGCTTCATGCAATACGTGATCTGGTGATTCAGGATCTAAGAACAAGCACTTAAGTTCAAAACCATTTTTTATCTTAGCATGAAGAGTTTTGAAGAAATCATAATGCTCTTTGTCAAAAACTTTACGGTTTTTTCTACCAAAAATATAAACTCGTTCTTTAGCGAGGGAGAAAACAGTTTCATAAAGACTATGGCTTTCAAAGCCTTCATTAAAAGCAACTATTCTTCCAATTTCAGGATTAGGTAAGCCTTTACCATGAAGAGATTTAATGACAGACTCAAAGTTTGAACTCTTGATTCCAATTTTGGTTATTTCTTTAATTTCGTTTTCTAAATCACCCCAAAATTTGTTAAAAGACTTTGTGAGGATTTCTTTATCTAAGCTTTTTTCTTTAAGCTCATTATTTAATGTGAGAACTAATTTCAACATATCTTCCTTTGTCAGGGAGGTAGCTTGAAATTGAGATAGCGGTCCTTCTAGATCTCCAGGATTCATTCCTAGTAAAATTGGACAAACACGCGATTGTCCTAGTTGTTTTGAAAGAGCACCAGCTTCAAAAAGCAGCCAAGGAGATTCAGTATTTTCTGGAGTAACACAAATTAAACCTATATCGCAATTATTTAATTTTTCTCCAATTTTGCTAAGCCATCTTTCTCCTTTTCTAATATCTCTACTTGAAATCCAAGGTTTAAGATTTTGTATTACCAGTTGTAACCAATTAGCAAGTTCATTTGCAAGAGCTTTACTTCTTTTGCCACTCCAACTAATAAATATATTCATAATGCCTCATATTAACTAAATAAAATAAATATACAATTATTTATGATTACATTGCAGTCATGATCGTATCATGAACGATAAATTCAATGTCAAGGTGTGACCTCTACACCTATGAAAGTCGTGAAATAGTTCACAACAGCTATGAAATAGTTTATAATGAGTTAAACCTTCTTTCCTTTTGAGACTTACTGCCTTATTCTCACTTTAACACTATCCAAAAGTGTAGTACTCTTCGGTTTAGGCAATGCACTATAAGAACTAGTCATTGAGCCTACTTTAAACCAATTTGTTACTAAGTCATGATCAACTGAATCAATCATAGCGATAATGATTTGTAAATCACCTGATTCATTTGATGCAAAAACTGGACTAAACCATTTTTCTTTGTCAGGATAGATTTCTACTTTTGGCCAATATTGATTGCCTTGTCGAAGCATGATCCATACATGACTATTTGAAGGAATCCATCTAAGAGTTCCTTGTACTGCAAATTGATTTGAAACCTCATCACCTGAATTTGGAAGTTCTATTACTCCTTGAGGTTTAGGCAAATCATGCTCAATTGACGATCCTATAAAATCTGTCAGAACAGTAAAAGCAACTATTAAAACTGCTGCCCATGAAATTAATGCAAAAATAAAAGTAGCCTTCCTATTCTTAAGGGATGGAATAAGCCTCCAAAGAATTGGATAAGATTCACCCTTTCTTATAATGCTAGAAAGTAGAAGGAAGTTTGCCGCAAATACTGAAATTATTGCTATCACCATAGCAAATATATTTTCAGAGATTAAATCAAGTAGTTCACTCATGATCCCCCTCCTTCTTTTAACTGACCAAAGACATCTTGCCAGAAAAAACCATTCTGGAAACCAAAAATCAGCATCAGAATTGTTTCATTTGAATCTTTGACAATCTTAAAAACTGCTGAAAATACCATGGGAGAGACTAGAAAAGGAATAAGGAAATCTTTCCATTCGAGGATTTTGCCACGAGTAAGATGATCGAATACTGCTTTGGCAGCCATTCCTAATATCATTGCTGTGTAGACTCCAGAAAGGAAGAGAACATCTTTCGGTTTTCCGTTCATACATGCTCCAAGGTTTTCATGAAAAAATACCTAAATTTAAAATTAAAAACCAAAGATATAAAACATTACTATTTTGCCGATCCCAAAGGTCAGGAGGGTTCTGGGGAAGAGTCCTTTGGGATAAGCCTTGTAAACGGCGCTCCATAACTGCGATGCCGAATAAAAGAATTACGCCAAAGTTTTGAAGAAAGCGGATTCAACCACACAAGCCAGTTGCATTAGTTAAAATTATTAATACCCTGTCGAATGGCAATTTTTTATTTACGACGTTGCTAAAGTAAAGAACTACATTAACGCCGCTTACATTGCGGCGTTAATGTAGTTTTGCATATTATATAGCGATCTCTATTTAAATAATTTCTTTACTACATCTTGAATATCATCAATCCATAAACACTTAGCTAAACCAAAATTTTCAACTTCTGGACCAAGATGACCAGTAACCATTCCGATTAACATTGGACCAGGTTGATTGAATGTCCTTTTTGTAAAAACAGGACTACCACTATTCCCTCCATAAGAAAAAGAATCTAGTAAAAATTCTTTGTTTGAATCTGAAACCCAGGCTATAATACCAGAACGTATCAACGGAGTTGGAATTTTTTCAGAAAACAATCCCGCTTCAAAATAACCGCCACTTGTACCAATACCGAATGGAAAACCAACAAAATAAATATCTGTACCTAATCCAATTTTATTCCGACCTTTAAATACACTTCGTGGTAGCATGGATGTTTTTGTTATAGGTCTAATGACGGTTGAATCACCAATGTTTAATGAAATTTTCGTTGCTAATCCCAACAATAATGCCCCAATATCTAAAGAATCGTGCAGAATATAACTTGAATCTTCTTTTAAAATGATTTTTGTCCTTAATACATCTCCATGAAGTTCCCAAACATTTTTACCCATTACGATTGAATTATAACTAGAATTTATTAAAGTCGATTTTAATGAAGAATCTGGACGGACAACTACATAGAAATCTCTCCTTTTGAATAAATGTGCACAAGTTACAAGGATAGCTTCGCCTTCTGTTTCATAGTTGTATAACAAAAATCCGGTTCCATAAGCTAAGTATTTGCCATCTTGATATTTCTGAATGAGCACAATACTATTTAAGGAAGTTTCTTCGAACCAACCACTTGATTGGGAGAAATAAATTGAATTGAAGAATAGAAATAAAATAAAAAAACTTTTTTTATTCATAATTCCTCAGCTATATCAATATTAATTAAGCTGACGTAATATGTACATGATTGGAATGTTATCATGAATTCTTAATCTTGATAACATTCTTATAATAGTTATGTTCTCTTTCATAACTTCTTTTTAGTTCTAATCAATACCCTCATAGGATTTAAATATACAACAAAAATCTTAATTATTAAATAACCAATTATATTAGTTGTTTATCATTAAGTAAAATAAAGTGAATTACAAAGATTTTCTTTTTTCGTAAATTCTTTTCAGAAGTATAATTCCACCAATATAACTTAATTCGTGAAATCCAGATAAGTAACCGTCTGTCATTGGTGCAGTAATTGAGTTTTTTCTGAAGTCCTCTCTTGACGCGATATTTGATAAGTGTACTTCTATTTCGGGTAGTTTGCACAACTCAAGCGCATCTCTAATTGCTACAGATGTGTGAGAAAATCCGCCTGGATTGATGATTATACCGTTAAAATATGTGTCCGCATTTTGAATTTGATCAATTATTTCGCCTTCGTGATTAGATTGAAAAAACTCAAATTTGTCATCTTTGAACTCATTTTTAATTAAATCTTCAAGGTCGGTTAAGGTTAATGCCCCATAATGGCTTTTTTCTCTTTTGCCAAGCAGGTTTAAGTTCGGCCCGTTTATCACTAAGATTTTCATAAATCCCCTTCCATTTCTTCAATTACTTCCCTTAATTTTGGCGTGAGGTAAACTTCATCAATTCCCAACTCTTTAAGTGCAGTTGCCAAAATAACTACTTTTCTCTGGGTATTGGATAGTTTATTTATCACAACAACTTTACTTTCCTTTAATATGCAGTAGCCACCTTTGAAATCTCCCCTTTCAAACCTGACTTTGGCTCCCATCTGGTTTGCCAGCGATTTCAAATCAGCTAATATGGCTTCAAACTCTTTTTCTTTTAACTTCATTGGGCATTCTTGATAAATGGTTTAAACAAAAACATGTAAACAATTGCAAAGAACCACAGCACTTCAACTATAACAAAAGAAGGCAATGATTCAATTCGTTTCATTATTAAATAAATAACATCTTCGTTTGTAAATTCAGAATAAAATACCTGCGAAACAATATCAAAGTCAAATGTAGATAAATAAATTTCCAAAGGCATTGTGCAACCCAAGAGAACTATCGAAATGAAATACCACCCGTTATTTCTTAAACTGATTTTTGACGATATTGCAAATAAAAATGAAAACAAAATTAGAAATAAATAAGAAATTAAGTTCAAATATATTATACTTGCGTTTGATTTTATAAGGATGTTTAAATCCGACTCGCTAAGTTCTTTATCAAGGTTTAATGTGTTGGTTTCAAAAAACTGGTAAATACTTATATGCCTTGCAATATAGCTGCCAAGCCAGAGGATCAGACAAATTGCACTTAAAAAAAGAAATATTTTGGGGAGTAGTTTCAGCTTCATTTATAATCACAACAATTAAAAAACAATTATAAAAAAATAATATGAATATTGCTTCAATAGATATCGGCTCAAACACGGTTTTACTTTTAATTGCTGAATACAATGAAACCACGAAAGAAATGAAAACAATTCTCAACAGGTATAGAATGCCGAGGATCAGCAAGGGATTGAAAACAACAGGAGTCATTTCTGATGAAAAGATTGGTGAACTGTTCAAAGTACTTGAAGAGTATAAGAGCATAATTAAAGATAAAAATTGCCAAGCAGTAATTCTAAAAGCTACTAATGCTATGCGGATAGCTAAAAACTCTTTGGCAATTAAACAAGCAATTAAAGAAAAATTCAATTTTGATGTTGATGTTGTTTCAGGCGAAGAAGAAGCAAGGCTTTCGTTTATCGGGGCTTCCAGTGCAGTTGATAACAAGGGAAACAAAATAGTCATAGATATTGGCGGAGGTAGTACCGAGATTATTTATGGTAACGATAAAGAAATTATTTATAGGAAAAGCTTTGAACACGGTGCAGTAAGTTTAACTGAAAAATTTGTTGATAATTACCCCTTAAGTGATGCTGCTGTTTTCAAAATCAATGATGAGCTTGATGAATTGTTTTCTGAATTGAAAAAAGAAAATTTTGAGACAGGCATCTGTATTGCAGTTGCAGGCACACCGACTACACTTTCCTGTATGAATTTGGGTGTGAAAGAATATTCCGATGAAATCATTGAAGGCTTCCTCCTTTCGATTGATAATTTGGATGGATTAATAAAAACTCTGAAGGCTTTATTGCCGTCACAGATTTTAGCAAATTACGGACAGGTAGTAACCGGCCGTGAAGATGTTATTTTATCCGGAGCATTACTTTTAATCAAACTCATGTCAATCCTTAACCTTGAAAAAATAATTGTGAGCTCAAAAGGTATACGCTACGGTGCGTTGCTAGATTATGTAAGTAAGTTATAACTTCGCAATATTGTCTCATCCCTTTTATTTTAATGAGCCTCTGAACTTTTCTCCGCGTATTCCGTGACTTCTCTGTGGCACTCCGTGTAGCAAAAAGAGTGAATTACACTGAGAAACTCAGAGAAGGCACCGAGAAACACTGAGTTAAAGAAATTTGAAGAAGCGTAAAAATTGTCGAATTGTCAACTCAAACAATTACAGCTATTAGACAATGAGACAATAACAATGTCACTTTAAAATGGATAAAGTGGAATAAATATTGCAAAGCTAATAATCAGTAAAAGATAGACAAAGGCAGCTACAGCCGAATAAATTTTATTTTTAGTTTGGGAATAACCTGCAGATACTGCTAAAAAGCCGCTCCAGAGAAACATAACCAATTCAAGGAAATATAATACATAAGCAACTGTTGGTTTAAATAAATGAGGCGGCGGATTAAAGTTCAACCAATACTTACCGAGCAATGCAAATTCAATCGGGAAAAGAAAAAATAAAGATATCAATAAAGGAAACAGTGAATAGACATAAATCGCGTAAGTATCTTTGAAGAGTATTTTGTTTCCTGTTGCTTTGTTTATTGATGCTGTCAAATATGATACCAGTAAAAGCATCACTATAAAAGTTATTGTCGTTAGTATCCAGTTGATAGTAACAAAGGAATCATAAACATGCGAAGGATTTATAATACTTTTTGCCGATAGAGTTGAAATGAATAATTTTATGGAAACTAATATTGATAAAATGATAATATAATTTTTATGCTCGGAGTAAGTGATTTTAAGAAAAGCTTCTTTGGGTGATTCGATTAACTGCCAGATAGTTTCCCAGAAATTTAGGTCTGTGACTTTAGTTCTTAAAAATGCTTTGCAGTTCTTACACGTATAAAGATAGTATTCGTTTTCATTGTTACAGTTGCCGCACTTCACTGTGTTTTTCATATTAAAAAATATAGAATCTCATGTTTAAAACCGTTGAATTAGTATTCGGGTCTTCCTCAACATTAAAATCAAATAAATGCGCATCAACATAAGCATCAACAAGATTTAAGAAATAAGTTATTCCAATGTATATTGCAAATTTATCCCTTTGATCAACATAAAAATCTCTTAATCTTTGATACCTGGTGTTCTCATTACCTTCTATTAAACTTTGTGTATATAGGTCTCTGTAAGTTATATAATTATCATTATTCCGAATCCAGCCCGACAAGTAATACCCAAAGAATCCTAAGAACACGGGTATTTTCCAGTATGATTCATTATAATATTGTCCGAAACCCGGTACAAGAGCGCTTCTTAAAACAGCACCCCACGGGGATTTTTCCATAACAAATTCTGAATCTTCATTTTGGACGGGACTTAATGTGTCCGGTTCCGTTTGAGAATGGATATTACAAACAATAATAAAAACTAAAAGTAGGCTAACTACTGTTCTTCTCAATATAGCTGAATAACTCAAATAATCTTTCCAATTCATCATCTGAATAAAAATCTATAGTTATATTTCCCGTATGATCTTTTTTCACTTTTAATGTTACTTTTGTTCCTAAAACTCCGCGCAAATAATTTTCAATAGAATTCTTTGATGCGGAGCCATTATCAGTAATTTCATGTATATCTTTTTGCGGTTTTTCTTTTACTGAGCTCTTAAGATAATTCTTTACAAGGCTCTCAACTTTTCTTACTGATAAATGTTCGTTTTTAATTTTATTTAAGAATTTTAATTTCAATTTATCCGTAGGCAAATTTATAAGTGCTCTTGCATGTCCGGCAGAAATTGAATTACTAATTATACTCTCCTGAATACTTTTAGGGAGCTTTAGTAACCTTATAGAATTAGTAATTGTTGTTCTGTCCTTGCCTACTCTCTCTGCAACTTGTTCTTGCGATAAACGACATTCTTCAAGCAGTCTTTTATAGGCAACTGCGATTTCAATAGGATTTAATTTTTCTCTCTGTATATTTTCAATAAGAGACAGAGCAAGCATTGCTTCCTTTGTCTCAACTTTTATGATATATGAGGGTATATCTTTATGTCCAATTTCCTTGCATGCTCTCAGCCTTCTTTCACCTGAAATTAACTGATAATTTTCCGGTGTTATTCTTCTAACAGTAATTGGCTGGATTAACCCGTTTTGCAAAATAGATTTCTTTAATTCCTCAAGTGCATTTGGGTCAAAGTCTGTTCTTGGCTGGTAAGGATTAGGTTCTATGATATTAATAGGGATCATTGCCAGAATATCATAAGATTTTCCATCATCCTTTTTTATTTCTTTGGAAGAAACAGTTAGAGGGCTATCCGATCCTTCCTTGAAATTAGGATTGATTAAGGCATCTAATCCCCTGCCTAATCCGGGTTTTATTTTACTCATTAAATTATTTTTCCATGCTTTGAGTTCATTCTTTCAATTAATTCCGAAGCTAATGCCATGTAATTTTGAGCGCCTACAGAAAGAGAATCGTATAATATTACAGGTTTCTGAAAACTCGGCGATTCGGAAACTCTAACATTTCTTCGAATAATTGTTTTAAAAACTTTTTCACCAAAAAACTTGTTAACTTCTTCAACTACTTGCTGCGATAATTTTAATCTTTGATCGTACATTGTGAGCAAGACACCTTCAATATAAAGATCGGGATTCAACCCTTTTTTAACGATATTAACTGTGTTAAGTAATTGTCCAAGGCCTTCCAAAGCAAAATATTCGCACTGAACCGGAATAATGAGCGAATTTGATGCTGTCAATGAATTTAGCGTAAGCAAGCCTAACGAAGGCGGGCAGTCAATGAAAACAAAATCATACTCGTTTTGAATAGTTTCTAACTCTTCTTTAAGCCTGAATTCTCTTTTTTTAATTGGAACCATTTCAACTTCAGCACCAACCAAATTTATATTCGCAGGCAACACATCTAAATAAGGCATATAGGTTTTTTCGATACAATCAACAGCTTCTTTTTCACCAATTAATATCTCATATATTGAGTTAGAGGTTTCCTTACTTAACCCAATACCCGAAGTCGAATTAGCTTGCGGATCGATATCAATCAATAATGTTTTTTTCTCTGCAGCAGCAATAGAAGCTGACAGATTTATTGCGGTTGTAGTTTTCCCTACACCACCTTTCTGGTTTGCAACAGAAATTATTTTTGTCATACATTCCTTACAGTTATAGAGTACAATTAAAGATTTATCTCTTCGCCGAATTCCAGCACTCTACATTCTTTAGACATTTTCAAAACTTTTTCTTTGAACTCATTCGGATCTGCTTCAATAATTGGAAATGTATTATAGTGCATCGGAATAGTGACCTTTGGATTAATGAGTTCAACTGCTTTGACCGCATCGTCAATACCCATTGTAAAATTATCGCCTATCGGTACAAGGAGATAGTCAATTTCATTCATTTCACCAATTAATTTCATATCGTAAAACAAGCCCGTATCACCAGTATGATAGATAGTTTTTCCGTCAATTGTTAAAATGATTCCTGCGGGTTCACCAACATATTGACCATCAGGGGTTTTTGAACCGTGATGAGCTATTGTAAATTTAACTCTGCCAAAATCAAAATTATATCCGCCTCCGATATGCATCATATGAGCTTTAAAACCTTTTTCATTAATATAATTTGAAAGTTCAAAAACACAAATAAATGTAGGATCTGTTCTTTTAGCAATCTTTAGCGAATCCCCAAGATGGTCCCCATGTCCGTGTGTTAAAACAATATAATCAGCATTAACTTCTTCAGATTTTACCGGGGAAGTTGGATTGTCATCTAAAAACGGATCGATTAATATTACTTTGCCGTCATTAGTAGTAATTTGAAATGATGAATGCGAAAAATATCTTAATTTCATATCTACTCCATTCTTTTTTGTGAAATAATTCAATAAAGAACAGGATAAAATAAACAAATAGAAGGATGTAAAGATAACTATTTTTTACCAAGTGTTTGGTCAAAAAAACTTTTCCAGCTTACATCTTTTGTTATTTTTAGACTTTTAGTCAACTGGCTCTTTAGTGATTCTTTAGATAATCCTTTTATCAATTTTCCTTCTACAGCTAAAGCAATTCCGCCGGTCTCTTCAGATACTATAAGGCTCACAACATCAGCTGTTTCGGAAATACCTATTCCGGCTCTGTGACGCATTCCTAATGTTTCACCATTGTATTCAGTTTCTGTTGATAAAGGCAATGTACACCTTGCCGCTTCAATTATGTCCCCCTTAATAATAACAGCTCCATCGTGCAGAGGGCTTCTCGGGAAGAAAATAGATCTCAATAAATTTTTATTTACCCTTGCATTGATTATCTCTCCAGTCTCAACTATGCCTCTGATTCCCGCAGTTCTCACAAGCACAATCAGAGCACCATGTTGATTTTGAGATAGTTCAAATGCTGTTTCGGTCAAAGTATCTGCGAGATTTTTTTCATCTCCTCTAATAAACATCCTCAATAAAGGATTGCGACCTAGTATTACGAGTAATCTTCTAATTTCCGGTTGAAATAAGATTATGAACGCGATTACCCAGATATCGGTTATTAATTTCAACATCCAACCGAATGCTTTGAATTCTGCTGCTTGAGCTAAGAACGAGAGGAACAGAACGAATAGCAGTCCTAAAAATATTTGTGCAGCGATTGTGCCCTTAATGATTCGGTACAGCTTATAAATTACAAACGACACGATCATTATATCAAGCAGATCAAAAAGGGAAACTGTGAGAAATCCTATTTTAAAGAGTTCGCTCATTTAATTCACTATATCAGGTTTGTTTATTCTAGAAATTATTTCTCTGGCTTGAACTGCATTTTTCACATTATGAGTTCTTATTATTTTTGCCCCGTTCATTATTGAAGCACAATCTGCAATCGCACTGACAAAATCTCTTTCTGCAGGTTCGTTATTTAATACTTTACCGATAAAAGATTTTCTTGAAACGCCTACCATTATTGGAAATCCCAGACTCTTTAAATCTGATAATCTATTAATAATTTCGTAATTATCAATCAATCTTTTACCGAATCCAATGCCGGGATCAATTATGATATTTTGTATTCCTTTCTTTTCAGCTACTTCAATTCTTGATTCTAAAAAATCATATATCTCGGTAACTACTTCGTCGTAATTTGGTGATACCTGCATTGTGCGGGGTTCACCTTTAATGTGCATTATAATTATAGAAGCATTATTCTCTTTAACTACATCTGTCATTTCAGGGTCAAACGATAATCCGCTGATATCATTTACAATATTAGCACCTTTTTTTAATGCTTCTTCTGCTACCTTTGACTTAGTGGTATCAATTGAAATTATAATGTCATTATTAGAATCTCTAATTTTTTCTACAACCGGGATCACTCTTTTAATCTCTTCCTCTGCCGATACTTCATCTGCGCCCGGCCGGGTTGATTCCCCGCCAATATCTAAAATATCTGCTCCCTCATTGATAATCTCCATTCCTCTTTTAACTGCAGATTCAGAGTCGGAATACAAACCTCCGTCAGAAAATGAATCTGGGGTAACGTTAAGGATTCCCATTATTAAATGTTTATCAGGCGAAAATGATTTACCATTTATTTGAATATCGACTTTATCATATTCGCAGAAATTTCTGAAGACTTCAGTGATTTTGTATCCTTCATCCCCCGTGGAAAAGGAGTGGATATCTTTTGATAATTCTTTCAATTTACTTAATGTCCCGATAACACAAAAATCAATATGCTTATCAGTTCTAGGTGATGAATAGCATATTTCTTTATTCTCTAAAAAATATTTTTTTAATTTTTCTCCTTGGTTTTGTAAAAGTCTGCGGAGCTCCAGAGCAAATAAATCTTTTTCATACAATTCTCTAAAGATTTTGTATTTATCACTGTATTTTTTGAAGGCTAATTGGTTTGAAATATTTATAAGTTGAGCAATCAATTATTGTGGTGTTTATGAGTAAAAACAAAACTGAATATAAAAAGAGATATTATAATTGTAAAAGAAAACTTCTAATAAACTTCTGAAAAATTTTAATGATTATATTTCTTTGTCACACTGAGCGGAGTCGAAGTGTGTTTAATAATTCCATAAAACATGTTTCGATAATCCGCCGCTGCGGACAACATGACTTACTGAAAAATTTCTCATAAGTTTATTGCTAAATATTTTTTATGTGCGGTTTTATGAAGAAATTATGTTTTTTAATTCAACGGTAGCAGCTGTAATATTATCATTATTAAAAATAGACGATCCTGCTACAAATACATTACAACCTGCCTTAGAAATAGTTTGAATATTTTCTGAAGACACCCCACCGTCTATTTCTATTAAGTAGCCGTAATTTTTTTCTTTCTTAAGTTCATCAAGCTTTTTTATTTTTGACAAGCTGTTCTCCAAGAACTTCTGACCGCCAAATCCCGGGTTTACAGACATAACCAAAATTAAATCAACAATATCGAGTACTTCGTACAAAGAAGTAATTGGGGTTGCAGGATTTATTACTACTCCTGCTTTAGCTCCTAATTCTTTTATTCTCGTTAAAGATCTGTTCAAATGCTTCACTTCTTCCTGGTGAACAGTTACGTAATCTGCACCGGCATTTATAAATTGTTCAATGTAATTGTTCGGATTTTCAATCATCAAGTGAACATCAATTGGCAAATTGGTTATCTTGTTAACAGCTTCAACAACTATAGGCCCAAATGTAATATTAGGAACGAATTTACCATCCATAATATCGCAATGAATCCAGTCTGCACCACCCATTTCAACATACCTAATTTGCTGGGACAAATTTGAAAAATCTGCTGATAAAATTGAAGGAGCTAAAATTTTCATAAATCGTCACTTACTTTTGTTAATGTTACGTCAACGCTGTCCCCATAGTTAACTAATTTTTGTTCACCCGGGTATTGTTCAATCACGGTATTTGGAAGCAAATTAGGAGTAGCGATATAAAGCTGTTTGCCTAATTTGAGCGAGTTTCTTCTTAAAATTCTTTCCGCTTCTTTTAACGATTTGCCTAAAACATTCGGGACACGAACCATACCCACTTTGGGCCCAACACTTACCTGTAATGAGATTGTATCACCTTTGGGTAGTGTTACCCCTTCTTCAATATCTTGTCTAATTACTGTATTGGCAGGAAATTCAGATCTTGTTTCTACAACTTCACCAGTAAACAAGCCTAATCTTTCAATAGTAATCTGAGCATCTCTTAGAGTTTTACCAATCAGCGAAGGCATTTTGATTAAAGGTTCACCTCCACTAACAAATAAGTAAATTCGTCTATTAATTTTCACCTTTCTTCCCGGAGCCGGATTATGAAACATCACATGATCCTTTTCAAAGCTCTCATCAAATCTCGGTCCTTCTTCAATTGGATTTAGGTTTAGTTCCTTTAATGTTTTGACAGCTTGATCTTTGTGCATACCAACCAGATCAGGAACTGTAATTTCTGTTTCTTCAACAAACCAGGGTAAAACGAAATTATCTGCAATTAAAATTGTGATTAAACCCAATAAAATTATTATTGAGGGAATAATTATCAGCTTTCGGAAGTATTTCTTAAATCTTTCTGAAAATTTGCTCATGACAAAAGGATTTTATTTGAAAGTCTAATTTCATGAAAATAACTGAAAAAATAAACTAAGAAGAAATAAATTCACTTAGAGAATTATTTGTCCATTTCTACAAACAAATAATTTTACTATTTCTACAATTAGTTTCTTTCAATATTCTATAGTGTTTCTTATTTTTCAAAATTATTTTTTTGTTAAAAGATATTTTGATCGAATTAATAGCATCAAATCAATAGGTAAACCCTGGAACTGCTTTTACCAAACAGATCTTACAGAATTACACTACTTCTTGTCGGCCGTAGCGGTACGCGAAGGAGGATTAAAAAATCACAAAAATTCCTTTCTAATTTAATTTAGGAGTAACTATGTTCAAAAATCACCCCAAGGGACTTCCCGTGCTTTTCTTTACAGAGATGTGGGAAAGGTTCGGTTATTATACCATGCTTGCGATATTTGTTTTTTACTTGCAGGAAAACTTCGGATGGGATCAGGCGACTGTTACAAATATATATGGGATATTTTTAGCAGGAGTATATTTTACACCAATCATTGGCGGATGGATAGCTGATAATGTTTTAGGTTATGGAAAAACTATTACACTTGGCTCCATTGTAATGTGTGTTGGTTACGCAATGATGGCTATTCCAACAGATCAACCAATGCTATTATATTCTGCTCTTGTTGTCGTTGCATTCGGGAACGGGCTATTCAAGGCAAACATTTCAGTTTTAGTAGGTAACTTATATGCCCATTCTCAAAAATCTTTAAAAGACGCCGGTTACAATATTTTTTACATGGGAATAAATATTGGTGCTTTTTATGCACCTTTTGCAGCTTCAGGAATAAAATCGTTTTTTACAGAAAACTTCGGTACTACTTTAGCACAAGGCTATAATGCCGGATTTGCCATTGCTTCTGTTGGAATGATCTTTTCACTGGTCATCTTTTTGTTATTTAAGAATAGATATAAAGACGCTGATTACCAATCAAAGCATGAAGTCAATACAGAAAAGGATCTTGAGCTAACTCCAAAACAAGTAAAGGAAAGAGTAATTGCTCTTATTACTGTTTTTGGTATTGTGATTTTCTTCTGGATGGCTTTTCATCAAAACGGTGCTGCACTTTCACTATTTGCCAGAGATTACACTCATCAAGTTGTTGGTAAATTCACATATTTGCTCTTTGATGTAATCGGCTTACATGCAATTTTGTTTATTCTACTTGGAGGTGCCGTTGCTATCAAGGGCAGCTCTGAAGGAAAATCGAGACCGATTGGTGCAGCGTTTGCTGTTATTGGTCTTGTTGTCTTAGTTTATAAAATCATGACTTCTCCTGAAACAGGAGAAATTGCTCCTGAGGAATTCCAAGCATTTAATCCAATGTTCATAGTTTTATTGACCCCTGTTGTGGTCGGAATTTTCGCATGGCTTGCAAAACAAGGGAAAGAGCCCTCATCACCTGCTAAGATAGGTATCGGCATGTTGATTACAGCAATAGCTTATATCTTTATGGTAGTTGCCTCATTAGGATTAGCACCTGTGCATTCTTTAGGCGGCGGAACATCCGCAGTTACTGTTTCACCCTTCTTTTTGATTTCCACCTATTTTACATTGACTGTAGCTGAACTTCACTTAAGCCCAATGGGATTATCTTTTGTATCAAAAGTTGCTCCTCCAAAAATGAAAGGACTATTAATGGGCGGATGGTTTGGTGCTACTGCTGTTGGTAATTATCTTGCCGGGTTTGTTGGAAGATTCTACCAAGAATGGGAGTTGTGGCAATTCTTTACACTATTAATAGTTTGTGCAGGTCTTGCTGCTTTAATGGTGTTATTTACATTGAAAAAATTAAAAAGAGCTACCGCATAAATATTATTGAGAATAATTTTTTATTTTGAGGCGTCTTTAAGTGACGCCTTTTTTTATTATTTTTGAACATCACTAAATCAAGTCAGTAATAGAATGATCAATAACATTTGTATTTTTGAAGATGATGGTTATAAAAACTTGCATCCACTTTCATATCTTCATCCGGTATTTGATTTAAGAACTGGAATACTTTCGCTCAAAGAAAAAATCGAAAAGCATTTTGCTGATGCAAAAGTAATTTTGAAAGTTCGTGATTACCTTGCCGAGTCTGTAAAGTCAAATCATTCCAATTATTTAGTGAATGAATTTGACGGAATTGATGAAATCACTTTTATAAACGGACGGATCATAATTAATTCAAAAATTAAAGAGCAAATAGAAAAATTAAAAGTTGGTGAGTTATTAGCTTCAGAAAATAACCTACTCAGTTTCAAAAGTAATTTGAAATCAGTGGAAAAATTACTCGGTAGAGATACAATCGGATTAAACGACTTAAGTAATTTCAAAAATATAGAATTACAAGGAAAAGTTATAAACTATCCATGGGAATTGGTTAATAACAATGCAAAGGAAATCATTAGTGATTTTGATTTATTGGTTGATAAAAAGAAAAGTAACATAAATTGTGAATTATCAAAAAATGTTTCGTTATTAAATGAACAAAATATTTTTATTGGAAAAGACACAACTATTAAACCCGGTGTTGTAATTGATGCAACTGATGGACCAATTTATATTGGCAATAATGTAAAGATATTTCCAAATGCGGTTATTCAAAGTCCCTGCTTTATTGGTGATAATTCACAAATAAAAATCGGTGCAAAAATATACGAAGGTACAAGTATTGGCGAATTTTGCAAAGTTGCCGGCGAAGTTGAGGGATCAATTGTTCACTCTTACGCAAATAAACAGCACGAAGGTTTCTTGGGGCATTCCTATATTGCGCCATGGTGTAACTTGGGCGCTGACACAAACACAAGTGATCTCAAGAATAATTACAGCAATGTAAAAGTTTTCATTAATGATGAACAGGTTGATACAGGTTCTATGTTTATAGGCTTAATTATGGGTGATCATTCTAAGTCTGCTATCAACACGCAGTTTAATACCGGTACAGTTGTTGGTATTTCTTCAAACGTTTTTGCAAGTGATTTTCCACCTAAATATATCCCCTCCTTCAGTTGGGTTGATGACAAACATAATACTACATATGATTTAGATAAAAGCAAGCAAGTGGCCGGCAAAGTTATGCAGAGAAGAAAAGAAGACTTTACTGAGATTGACGATAAGCTATTTGATTATGTTTATGAATTGACTTCGGTTGAGAGAAAATCAAGAAATATGCCTGGCTGATTATCATGTTTAATACTTATTTTTATTTAAACCGGGCAGTAATCGAATTAAATTCAAGAATTACCGGTACAAAAGTTTATGAAGTTTTTACTCAGGATAAAAACAAATTATACTTTACTATCCCTAATGAAGAACAACCTTTTCGTGTTTTAATTATTTCTACAGATCAGAATATACCTTATTTACATATAAAAAATGAACATCATCGCGCAAAAAAGAATTCTCCTAATTTTTTCGAGAGCTATTTCCCTTCTATCTTAAAAGGATTTTCAATTGCAGAAAACGATAGGCTTTTAAAAGTAGAGTTCAATGAGTTCAATCTTTTTTATTCGGTGCGTGGAAGTAACACAAATGTTTACCTGATTGATAATAAAAACAATATAGAATTCTTTAAATCCAATAAAAGGCAAAACCCTGGAAAACTTATAGAAGAAACAAGCACCACGAACTTTATTGACGTTTTCAATGAAAAAATTATGGAAGGAATTTCTTTCCCTTCGATCGATTTTACCGATATAAAAAAGATTGAATCACGTATTACAAAAGATATTTTTAATGAGTACAAATCACGTACAAATGCATTGGATGAAAGATCATTTAAAGAGATTCTCAGAAAGATATTTTATGAAATCTATTTTGAGGATATCAGTGTTTACTACTCGGAAGAAGAAGATAAGACTGAATTCTTACCTTCAAATTTTAATAAAAATGCAAACTCCGAAAACTTGTTTGATAATTATAATGATGCCATTTCAAAATATATATCTCTAAAATACAGCAAGGCAAATTATCTTGGGTCAAAAAAAGAAATTGAAAATTTCCTAAACAAAGAACTTAACAAACTTTCCAATAAACTTAATAAGCTTAAAAAGAGAGTTGAAGAAGGTTCAAAGGAGGAACAATATAAAAATTATGCTGAGCTGCTTTTAACAAATATTTACCTGCTGAGTGATAAAAAGTCGTCGATCGAATTAGAAGATTATTCAACAGGAGAAAAAATTAAAATTGCATTGAATGAAAAGATATTCCCTAAAAAGAATGTTGATTTATATTTTGAAAAAGCAAAAGATGAAAAAATAAATTACCAAAAGTCTGTTGAACTTTTTAATTTGACTAAAGAAAAATATGAAGAATTTGGGAAGCTAAAAGAGAGCCTTGAGAGCATAGAAAATACAAAAGATTTTGAAGCGATTAGAAATAAACTAAAAATTAAACATGCTGGCGGAAAAAAGGATAGATTGGAAGAATCGATTAAATATTATCATTACTTGTTGGAGAATAAATACCATATTTATGTCGGCAGAGACAGCAAAAGTAATGATTTAATTTCAACAAAATTTGTTAAGCAAAATGACTTTTGGTTTCATGCAAGGGGTGTATCGGGATCACATGTTGTTCTAAGAGTAGAAAACAAAAAGGAAATTATTCCAAAAAATATTTTGAAGGCAGTTTGTTCGCTGGCAGCATATCACAGCAAATCAAAAACTGCCAAACTTTCTCCTGTTGCGTATACATACGGCAAATATGTTTACAAAAAGAAAGGTATGAATCCGGGTGCTGTAAACATATCCAAGGAGCAAGTGCTGATTGTTAAACCGGAAATTCCAAAAAACTGTGAATTAGTTGAAGAATAAAACTATCTTTGTAGCAATATAATTTCACACTTAGTAACAACTAGAGTAATGTCATTCTGAATTTATTTCAGAATCTTTTCGAATAGATTCCGGATCAAGTCCGGAATGACACTACTCGGCATTGAGATCATAATAAAAATTGAAATCTAATAAATGAAAATCTATCTTAACTATAAGAATCTTCTAATCATGATTTTTTTGTCATCCGTTATCGGATTAACCTTCAACTCCTTTTCGCTAAACGGAATAAAATTAATAAGAGAAGCAGATAAAACTGTTGAATCTGATTCAGAAGAATATTCAATTGTAATTTCCGACGGTATAGAAATTAAAACAATTGAATCAAAAACCGCTTACAAATATTTCCTCTCAAATGAATATATCTTTGTTGACTCAAGGGATCAGTGGGATTTCAAAGACGGGCATATTAAGGGTTCTGTTAACATTCCGGAATTTAGTTTTGCGCCTGATAACGTTGAATTAAGCAAAATTAATAAATCACAAAATTTGATTCTCTATTGCGATGGTAACGATTGTGACGTAAGCAAGCGACTTGCAAAAGAGCTGATAAAATTGGGTTATTTAAATGTCTATGTTTACTTGGGTGGTTGGATAGAGTGGGCCACTCTTGGTTTTCCTATTGACTAAATTATGAAAGAAATTTTATCCAACAAATATTTACTTTTGATTTCCCGTGTTATTTTGGGGTATATTTTTATTTATGCGGGAATGGTGAAGATAATCGATCCTGCAGGTTTTGCGGAATCGATTTTAAATTATAGGTTAACCCCAATCTTCCTTGTAAATATTTTCGCAATAGTCATTCCGTGGATTGAAGTTCTTGTAGGTGTATTTTTAATTTTTGGCATTTCATCAAAAGAATCAAGCTTTATAATTGGATCATTGTTAATAATATTCAATATTATGATTTTTATTTCGGTAATTCGTGGATTGGATATTGAATGCGGCTGTTTCGGTACGAACGATAGTCAAACCGTTGGTATTCAAAAGCTGCTTGAAAATTTTGTTTTGCTTCTTCTATCAATTCAAATAATTCTTTTCGATAAAAATAAACTTTCATTAAAGCCGAATGCTATCCAATGATCACCAAAGAAGAAGTAGATGAAATCCTAATTATAAAATTAAGAGGGATTGGTGACGTTGTTTTGTCAACAATTGTTCTAGATAATTTAAGGCATGATTTTCCTTCAGCACAAATCGATTTTTTAACAGAAAAACCGAGCAATTTATTTTTATCTAACCTTAATCAGGTTGATAATGTGATTCTGTTTAATAAAGGAAGTTTACTTTCAAGAGTAAATCAAATTTTAGAAATCAGAAAAAATAAATACGATTTAATTTTAGATTTTTATACCAACCCTGCCACTGCTCTATTGACAAGATTCAGCGGAGCAAAATACAAAGCAGGCTTCCCTTACGGAAGCAGGAAATCCGCTTATAATATTTGGGGACCAACAGAAAGGGATAAATACCATGCTGCAGAATTACATTTGGAGTTTCTCAAAAAAATTGGTTTGTCATCGTCGTCAAACAACCTCCATTTCGGTCTAGATAAAACGGATAATTCATTTTTTATAAAAGAGTTAGAGCAATTAGTCTCAAAAGAAAAATTACTTGTTGGGATTAGTCCAAGTGGTGGATGGGAGTCCAAGAAATGTGATCCAGAGAAATTTGCAGAAATTGCTGATAGTATAGTTGAAAGATTCAATGCTGATATTTTAATTCTTTGGGGACCTGGTGATTATGAAGAAGCTATAAAAATAAAAGAAATCATGAGAAGTGAATCTCACGTTGCTCCTAAAACTGATATAGTTGGAATGGGAGTATGTATAAAATTTTGTGATTTGCTAATTGCTAACGACAGCGGTCCAATGCATATTTCAACTGCAGTTGGCACTCCTGTTTTGAGTTTACACGGGCCAACTGACCCCAGATTACAGGGTCCCTATGGCGATAAACATGATTGGATTCACAAAGGTGATCTTGATTGCTTAATCTGTAATTTGTTGGAATGCCCCAAAAATCATGAATGTTTTCTCGAACTAAATATTACTGATGTCTTAGACAAAGTAAATTTGTTGTTAAAAAAGAACAATATCAAATTCACTCTAAATGAAAAAAGTTGAAATAATTTTTAGAAAGTTTCTCCTCAACATTCTCTTATTGTTTTCTTCTTCAAAGAAAAGCAAATCTCAAGGATTAAATGCAGGCGATAAAGTTTTATTTATCAGGTTAAATAAAATTGGTGATGCACTTGTTACTACTCCCCTTCTAAAATTGTTAAAAGAAAAGTTAGATTTGGAAATTCATGTTCTTGCCGATGGAAAGAATCATTTTGTTTTCAATGATCAAAAAATTTATACAAACGTATTAATTTTCAAAAAAGGAGTCGGCGGATTCCTTGAAATTAGAAGATACATAAAAGAAAAAAAAATAAAGACTGTGGTTGACCTGCATGATGATATTTCAACAACTGTAAGCTTTTTATTAGCCTTATGCAACGCCGACAACATAATTGGTTATTCAAAAGGAAATGATGAGCTTTATACTGATTTGGTTATCAAACCTGACCCCTCAAAATTTCATGTCATTGACCGTTATTTGTCTTTTGCTGATCACTTTGGAATTAATTATGAAAAACAGGAAATAAATATTTATTGCAAATTAAGAGAAGAATCAGTAGAACTAATTGAAGACTATTTCAAAGAATATTTTGACAAAGATAAAAAAGTTGTCGGGATAAATATATCCGCAGGCAGTGACGCAAGATTTTGGGGGATAGAAAATTTTCAAAAATTGACAAATGATATAAACAACGAAAATATTCAGATTGTTATATTAGCTTCCCCACCAGACAGGGTAAAGGCTTTAGCCATAGCAAACAAAAATTTCCCGGTTTTTACAAATGATGATTTTAACATCTTCTCGGCTTTTGTATCAAAGTTAAGTTTTCTTTTTACACCCGACACCTCTGTGGTACATATTGCTTCACAGTTTGAAGTAGCGGTATTTGGTATTTACGTTAAGTATAAAACCAAGGATGTTATTTGGTCACCTTACAAATCAAGGTTTGATTGCGTGGTTACGGAAGAGTCTAATTTTGATAAATTGGATTATGGAATTGTTAGGGATAAGTTTAAATATTTTATTGAGAAATTAAGTGCAACGTAAAGCTTCCAGGTTTTGAAAACCTTGAAGCTTTGGAATCGTTTTTTTATTAATACTCCTCATAAGACTTTTCATTAATTATTAAAGAATTTGTAAACACATCAATTTCTCTTTTTATTTTCGCTCTCTCATCATTTGTGAAATAAACTGAGCGCGCTAATTCAATGAACTTTTCATCAAATTCTTTATTTTTTTCTTTGAGCCTGATGTCGTCTTCAATTTTCCACAACTTAGTATTTATTTCATAAAGCTTTTTATACAGTTCAGAGTCTTGATTAATATTGAGCTTCTTTAATGATTCTTTCAAAATGTCTAACTCTACTTTTACGTTTTTTCTCTTCTCTTCATCATTCTGAATTTTTTTATATTTTAATTCAAGAATCGTAATTTTATCAACCAATTCACCATTAGATATTTCAATTTTCATAAACCCATCCTAATTACTATTTCAATACAATTTTTTATATTGGATTCAAATATATTGATTACAATCAAGATTAACCACTTTTTAAGTGAAATGTACACCTCAAATTTATTTAATGAAGTAAAAAAGCCTTTTGTTCTAGATGGAGCAGTCGGCAGCTTTCTTCAAAGCAAAATTGATTCCAGCAACCCGTTATGGTCGTCATTTGCTAATATAGAACAACCTGAGAAAGTTATTAATCTTCATCAAGCATATATAAATGCAGGAGCAAACATAATTACGACAAATACTTTTAGAACAAATTATGAAGCATACAAAAAATCTAAATTGGATATCAGCTACAAAGATTTTGTTTTAAAGAGTGTCGAATTAGCAAAGAAAGCCAGGGGTAATACGAATGTTTTAATTGCAGGGTCTAATGCTCCTGCCGAAGATTGTTACCAAGTTGAAAGAAATATTTCTCAGGCTAATTTAAAATACAATCATGAAAAACATATTGAATTACTCTGGGAATCTGGGGTTGATTTCATATTAAATGAAACACAAAGTCATTTAGACGAGATTGAAATAATTTGTAAATACTCCTTAGAAAGTAAGATCCCTTTTGCTATATCAATATATTTAAATAACAACTTAGAATTATTATCCGGACAAAAACTACTAGAAGTGATTAACTTTATTCAGAGATATTCCCCTTTATTCATAGGCCTCAATTGCATCAAGGATGAGTTACTAATTAAAGTGATTGGTATCATTGAACTAAAGTTTAATTGGGGATTTTATTTAAATTTAGGATCAGGTGATCAGACAAGCGAAATTATCAACAGCGGTGTTGATGAAAACGAATATTCGGAAATGACATTAAAATACTTAAAGTATAATCCGGTTGTAATTGGAGCCTGCTGCGGTTCAAATCCTTCTCATATAAAAGCATTAAGGAAAACTATTGATGAAGTATATTGAAATAAAATCCCCTGCCAAAATCAATATTGGTTTAAATATTCTGAATAAAAGGACAGATGGTTTTCATAACCTGCAGACAATATTTTATCCACTTTATGATTTATATGATTTAATAAAAATTGAAAAGTGCGATCATTTTTATTTTGAATCCGATCATGAAAAGATAAGAGATGAAGATAGCAACCTTATTATAAAAGCTGTGAAGCTACTTGAGAAAGTATCGCAAAAAAGATTTTTAGTAAGAATTGAGATAGAGAAAAAAATTCCATTAGGTGCAGGCTTAGGTGGAGGAAGTTCTAACGCAGCCGCTACACTGATCTCACTAAACGAAATGTTTAAGCTAGGTATAAAACATGATCAAATGATTGATCTGGCTTTGGAGCTTGGCTCTGACGTTCCTTTTTTCATAAAATCAAAACCTGCAATTGGTTTTTCCCGCGGAGAAAATTTACAGCAAATTGATTTTGATATTGAAAAGCCAATACTAATTATAAATCCCGGTATTCACATTTCTACAAGAGAAGCGTTTCCGAATCTGGAATTAAAGAAACCAAGCCTTGATTACAACAAGATCAATATAGAGCAATTATCAAATTATAATTTCTTAAAAGAAAACTTAACAAACGATTTTGAGAACTACGTCTTTTCGAGATACCCTGAGATAAAAAGCATAAAATCAATAATGTATGAATTTGGAGCTAAATATTCTTTAATGAGTGGAAGTGGTTCAACTGTTTATGGAATTTTTGAAAAAGAAACTGATGCAGAAAGAGTAATAGATGAATTGCCGGGCGGTTACTTTAAGATAATTGTTAATTCTAACTTATAAATAGAACGCGGATTTTTATGATCGTTATGATTAATTATGATCATAAAAAATCTTAATTAATCATAATTATCTGCGTTCCACTAATCATTTATAAATCGCTGCCAATAATTTTTATTTTCGACTCTTTTTTTGTTGGAGGTTCTTGCTTTGCTGCCGGCATTTTAATAAAGAAAGTTGAGCCAGGTCTTTGTGAATCACCAATTTTGGATGGGCTTTGAACAGAGATGCTCCCTTCATGCCTTTCAATAATTTCCTTAACTAATGATAATCCCAAACCGCTTCCCTCAGTACTTCCCTTTTTGATATTTGTAGCCCTGTAAAACTGCATGAATATTGACTGATGTTCGGATTGTGGAATGCCAACACCGTTATCTGCAATTTCAACCACCAAATCTTCGGCATTTTCAATAATCGAAATATTTACCAGTCCATTGGATTTATTATATTTGATTGAATTGCCGATCAAATTTGAGAAAGCTAACTCGAGTAATATTCGGTCACCTTTCAATGTTCCTTGCAATTGTACGTTGTCATCAAAAACAATATCTATTTTTTTAGCTGCTGCAGTCTCGTAATTTTTATCAACTATACCCTGGATAAGATCAACTAAGTTTATCTCTTCTGAAGCGGAGACATTGAGCAGTTTTAGTTTGGAAATTCTTAATACGTTATTGATCAATTTTATAGCTTCGTCTGTTCTAATTCTTGATCTCTCGAGTTTCTCTTCAATTTTTTCATCAACGGGACCGAGAAATTTTTGAAGTATTATATCAAGCATAGATTTAACCGCAGAAATAGGAGATTTAATTTCGTGTACAACCCCCATGATATACTTTTGTTTTGTTATTTCCGCCTCGTTAAGCTGATCTAAGGTTTCTCTTAACTGCTGTTCCCTTTTATATAAGTTATAGGCAATCTTGTTTGCTAGATAAACGCTGATCAACATCATTGCACCAAATACTAAAGCAAATAAAACATTATATGCAAATGATTGAGGGAACTGATTTGAAATGAATAATCCTGAGATTACATGGGTTTGAATTACTTTGTAATATTGTAAAATAACTAACGCAGAAAAGGATAATGTGACAGTAAAACCGATTGTATAAACTACATATCCGGGTAAAATCAAACTACCGATAATCATATGGAAAATAAAGAACATGTATAAAGGTGAATTTATTGTACCTGTAAAATATACTAGCAGCATTAGCGCTATTAAGTCTAACAACATTTGAACCAAAGAAACATGAAGACAATTAAACTTGCCCGGTGTACAGCCAATATACTTCCTTATTTTGTGAATAATACCGTTGTAAAGTAAAATTGCAAAAGCAATAATCAGAATAGCTTGAAATTGTGTAATGGAGAGATTAAAATTGAGTAAGTATTCCCCTGCAAAAAGAAAAGCTATAAGCATTATTGCAGCAAAATATCTAAGCTTAATAAACCATTGATTTCTTCTTCTAATAGCAGACCAAAATTCGTCATAATGCTGAGCCCATGCAGGAACTAATTTTATCATAAGTGCAAAATAATGATTTTACGATATAAAAATATAATAAAATAGTACGATTGTGTCTTTATTATTTTTGAATAATTTAATATTGATTAAAAATGAGAGCATATATCCTTTGTTCTGCGAATGGAGTATTCTTTACTTACAACTCGATATGATTATTTCATTTGTTTTTATTGTAATCTAGCTTCTTCTTAAATTGCTCCCTCTTTATACGCACAGCTCTTGTAGAAAAAATCGAAAGAAAGATCAACGAGATTAAACAAGAAAGAACTCCAATAAAAAGTAAAATATTATCAACTATAGAAATCATTAAATTTGAAAAGAATGCTAAACCATTAAATAAGCCTGCCAAAACAAAACACGCAGCACTAATGTAAAACCCAACCAAAGCTTTGTTTAGCAAACCAACCTGGTTAATCTTTCTTTCAATTATGTCTTTCATAAATTCTACCTCTTCTTTGAGGAGTGCGGAAAGTTCTGTACTCAATGATCCTTGAAGTAACGCTGTTGACATAATCAGCAAACCGATTCCAGGTAGAATATATATAGGTAAATACCATTGTTCCATTTACAAATCGTTTTATCTTACAAATAATCTTAGTTTTTAAGTTATGTTAATGAAATGAAAAAGTAAAGGATACAGTTAACCATACATTTAACTACAAGGGAAGCGGCTTATGTTTTTGACTTTACTGACCTACTAGATTTAACCTCCGAAGTTACATGCTTTTGCAACTTCGGAGGTTTGGTTGTAAAAGTTTAGTTTTTATTCATCTGTTCACTGCCTTGTATTTATTTGAGGACAAAGTAATAAAACCGGCAAGAAATGGTTCTTGCTTGAATTTAAAAAAGTAAAGGCAGAGCTTGACTAACTCATCAAATAAAGAAGCCTGGACTTACCAGGGCTTCTTTATACATAATTCTCTCGTCTATTTGCTATTTTATAAGAACTTGTCAGCTGTAGCTAATCTATTAGCGAAGTAGAATCATTTTCTTAGTTTGCATAAAAGGTTGATGTCCTTCCTCTAATGGGATCGCTTCCATTCTGTAAATATAAACACCACTTGCAACTCTTATCCCGTTGCTATTTGTACTGTTCCATTCAAATCTGTGATAACCTGCAGATTGTTCTTCTGCTTTGAACGTCTTTATTAACCTGCCCGTTATGTCGTAAATACTAACTTTTACCTTTGATGTAACCGGCAGTGCATAGTTAATTTTTGTAGTCGGGTTGAATGGGTTGGGGTGGTTTTGGGCTAAAGAAAATTCACTAGGAAGTTCTTCTTGAGCTTTGATACTCGTAATAGTTGATTGCTGTTGCGAAGATAATGAATCTCTGTAAATATACACTGCCCCAATTTGAGTTCCTACGGTAGGGTCGTTCGGTGTCCCAACAATCAATGAATTATTTGATACATCAAAAGAATGAAGACCCATGCTGATATCATGACCAAGATTAAGTTTCTCTACAAAATTCCAGTTTCCGTTTGAGAATTTATAAATTGAACAATCCCGATAACCTGATTTAGCTGCAATATGATTATAAAAGAGTTTTACCTTATGTCCTAATTGATCGGAATTGGCGTCACTAATTTCTGAGTAATAAGTAAAGAAACCATTTGAGATTTTTTTATAAACGAATACTCTGCCTTTAAAACTATCTGCAATTGGAGCACCAACAACTAAATAATCACCGCTAACAGATATAGAATAACCAAACCGGGTTCCGTAATATGGATGAAATGAATAAATATCTCCTTTTGCCTGGTAACCTGTATTGGAAAGATATACAACTTTAACAGTTCCATCATTATTATTATAAGCATAATCCCCAACACATAATAAATTATTGTCTAAAGAGAGAGAATGACCGAACACATTAGTGTTATTTTCATCGCCTGTTACTTGATAGGCTAAATTCCAAGTATCATTATTTCTTACATAAACATATACTTTCCCCCCATCAGTACTTAACACAGCATAGTCATCATTTATAGTCATATTTCTGAAATATATATAGTTATGGTCTGCCCAATTTATTTCCTTTTGCATGACTAATGTCGAATCATTTTCCTTTTTAAAGATGTAAGCCTTCATCATTCCGCCTGCAAATAAATAATTATCTGACACCGCTAATTTTTGACCAATGTTAGACCCTGTTGGAGATATTTTTGTTTTAAAATTCCATTGAGGATTTTCATATTTATATAAGTACATATTGTTACCGGCATATGGAGCGGTTATTACAGCAAATGAATCTGTTAGAGCAACGGAATAACCGAATTGCATAGGTGAAACAGGATCCGTTGGGGATAGTTTTAACGGATGCGAAAGGATTATAGTATTTTCATAACAATCAAAATTTTGATTTTGCTGGTTACTGGTTACAGAGTTATAGTGAATACTATCAGGATTAAAAATCCAGCCATATAAATTTGGCTTAACACTGCCGCTCCAGCCACCGTAAACAATTCTACTGTAATTTCCGTTAACATCCGTTGTGTCTTTGATATTATCAGAAAAAATTATTTCGATATTACTTTTAGGTAAGCCATTATTATCCGTAATTGTCCCGGAAATTGTAACCGGATTTAATAAGTTTATATCCGTAAATAAATGGGCACTGCCTTCTTTATAATAATAGTATGTGCCTGCAAGTAAATTTGAACCATGTAATGATACATCCCATCCAAGATAAGGTTTATGATTATTATCGTAATTTGTAATCGGCAATAATTTATCCTTAAACAACCAGGTGCCGGCTGAATCTTTATAAACGTATACTGCTCCGTTATTCCCATCATGTGCAAAAGATCCAACAGCAGCGTAATCACCTTCTAATGAGACGGAATAACCGTAAGTATTCCAAGCTGCAATATCTGGAAAGACAGTAGCGGTATTAACCCATGAGTTATTTATCAGCTCATAAATATATGCTGCACCCATCCAATTTGTTCTTGGCGAGCCAATAATAATTTTATTGCCGGACATATCAACACAACTACCGAAGTAGTCTCCAATCTCGTTTGGGGGGCTGACAATTGTATTATAATTAGTCCAGCTTCCGTTATCCAACACAAATACTTCTGCTCTTCCGGCCATATCGTCCTTGCCTTCCATACCGGCTATTGCAAAATCACCGGATATGGCAACTGATTTACCCAGCCATTTCTCTCCATGGTAATATTGAAGCCCAAATAGTTTTTTATGAAAACTCCAGCTCGATCCGTCATTTTTGTAAATATAAACTCCGCCAACCTGCATATGACCGTAGCGTTCAAGGCCTTTTGCTCCAATAATTGCATATTGATCATCTATGTCTACCGCGCTTCCGAAATAATCATTTGCTACCCCGTCGGCTGCTATTATCTTTGATTCCAATAACCAGTTTATACCATCATATTTGTAAATGTATACCGCACCTTTATATGAATTTTCTCCAGGGGCACCGATAATCAAATAATCATTATAAAATGAGATTGATGAACCGAATTGAGGGTATGAAGTAAAATTACTTGGTTCCAATTTGCTGTGAAAAGTCCATTGATTATTAGAAAATTTGTATAAATAAACAGCCCCATTAAGATTATGATTTAGATTGTTACCTGAGATTGCTGCAAAATAATCTGAAACTGCCACTACGTTTCCTATTCTATCTCCAGCTATTCCATCAGGCGCTGATAGAAGCAATTCTACATTTAAATTCAGTTCTCTCTTTGTTAAAACAAAGCCATTTAAATGCAGATCACTTTTTAATGTATCGATAGCAATATGTTGGGGAGCTGAATTGAATCCGATACTATTAGGTTTAACTACACCTGTCCATCCATAATCAAGCATACATTCATAATATCCATTAATATCTGAAGTAACTAAAGTATCATAGCTTCCTCTAAATTCTACGTTTACATTTGTTACAGGGAGAAAACCTTGGTCTAATACATACCCTGATACTATGTTGCTGTTACCTTCCTGCAATATCTCTACTAAGTAAGGTGAGTTTAAAGCATTTTCGGATTCTACCGAAATTACAGCTGTTCTACTTGGGCCGGTATTTTCAGTAACTGAAAATTGTATGTTATTAGCCGAAGTTGTTTTCATTAAATCTTGAGATTTAGCTCTTCTACCATTACTCTGAGCAGAAGGAGGTAAACTGGTTTCGCCGGTCTGCCCGGATGTGATAGTAACCCATTCAGCTTCAGAATTGGCTGTCCATTCCAGGGTTCCTGTTCCCAGATTATTTAATGCTGTTCCGAATGTTCCACCTAACAAATCACTTTCAACAGTGTTTGTTGTTAATTCCCCAAATGGGAAAGTTTCTCCTTCAGTTGTATTTTCAATGAAGTAAGCTGCTCCAGCATCTGTTCCGGCTTCGTCAACCCCGTTTGCCCCTACAAGTAAATGTTCTTTTGACACGGCAACAGAAAAACCAAAACGGTCAATATCATTTATCGTATGTAGCCCGCCGGTAATTCTTTGCCGTCTTCTCACAGGAGATATACATAATCCTGTGAG
>CAJHYN010000371.1_pt1 | contig 30043 bp, 28 predicted proteins | sample 9198641 | NCBI WGS metagenome assembly CAJHYN01 (sample SAMEA7708370, study PRJEB35096) | sediment metagenome | biome: marine neritic benthic zone biome [ENVO:01000025]; feature: sediment [ENVO:00002007]; material: shallow marine sediment [ENVO:03000034] sea grass bed [ENVO_01000059] ... | reverse complement strand
GATAACTATTATAAAGAATTTGTTATTGTATGGTTTTTTATTATTTATCCTAGTTTTGTTTACTTCTTTTATCGTAGAAAGAATAAAACAAAAGCAGACCAAGATAAATAAAGATACGAAGCCGAAATCTAATTTAATTCAAAGGGCAAAAATGATTAGTAACTTAGGTGCATATTCAAATGAGCAGCAACATTTAATCGGTTCGTATGATTATTCAATACAAAATTCAAAAGAATTAAAATTTCTTCACGATACAAATCAAAGTATTCAGTTTTATTATAGGGACCATCCCCAAAATAATGAGATTGATAGGACAAGAGCTAATAGCAGACAAAGGTATACTATTGTAAATGAAATTAAGAAAGAAAACTCTAAGAACTTTAAGAAAATTTATTTGGACAACTGTTCTTAACATGCATAAATACATTTCAATGTTACTCAAAATTATATTGAATTATTAAAATCTGATTCAATTTCGTAAGTATTAATACTAATCTGAAATGAGTTTAGTGTCAAAAAAACTAGAAATTTTTGGTAATCATACTGATTACATTTTATAAAATAAGTTCTAACTTGTCCCTCTATTTTTTCACAAACTAAATTAAAGCCTTCAGACATGGATACAAGTAAGAAGCGATCAATTACTGCCTCTTTTTTCCTAGGTTATTTTAATACACTATCTAGTTACCAGGAAAACTGCTGTCACTCGTTTGGCAAATATAATTCAGATATTAATTACATAATCGGTCATCTTAATTTTTTTAGGGATGATTTCCATAAGATGATTAATAGCAAGAATAATGAATTGTTCTTTGACTTCTTTAATCAAAGCGGTAATATGCTTGACAAAGATGATCTTTTGTCAATTGCAGATTTTGTTAAATGCAATTACTTTGATATAAATTATGTGAGTTTATTGTTTGGCGAATATTTAGCTTTGATTGATTTTGATAGTTTTGAAATTTTTGATGAGACTAAGTTACGTTTAATAATAAATGAAATATTCACAACTTTGGATTTAAAGATAAGCTGGAAGAAAGTTTCGTTTCTGACACACGAATTAAATTCCTCGGAAAATTTAACCCAACGAAATGCTAAAGATTTTATTTTTGGGTCGATGTTAAATGCTATTGAATATAATCAAAATCTTTCTTCGAAATATAAGATGCCTACCGCAAACTGAAGCGAAATATACTGAAAACATTTGTAGAAAAATTCATATTTAATTTCTATAATTGGTTTTAGATACTTCTTGAAGGAATTTAATATGAGTACTAAACAATTTGAAATTGACCCCAACGACAAAGACTTTAAATCCCAAGAGGATTTGTGGAGAATATTTAAAGTGATGTCTGAATTTGTTGAAGGTTTTGAAACAATGTCCAAAATAAAACCGAGCGTTTTAATCTTTGGTTCTGCAAGAACAAAATCAGAAAGCGAATATTATAAATTGGCAGTTGATGTAGCTGTAAAGCTTGTAGAAAAGGGATTCGGCGTAACAACCGGTGGTGGACCCGGGATAATGGAGGCTGCAAATATGGGGGCAAATCTGGCAGGAGGCAGTTCTACTGGATTAAATATACTACTACCGTATGAACAGGAAGCAAATAAATATATTGATAAAGATAAACTTATTAGTTTTAGATATTTTTTTATAAGAAAAGTTATGATGGCAAAATATGCCCAGGGATACATTTTGATGCCGGGAGGCTTCGGGACAATTGACGAGTGTTTTGAAATTCTTACTCTTATCCAAACACAAAAAACCGATAAACTGCCTGTTATTTTTATGGGAAAAAAGCATTGGGGAGGTTTATTAGACTGGGTAAAGAATACACTATTAAAGGGGAAATTTATTAGCGAAGGAGATTTAGGTTTGTACCAGCTTACTGACGATGCACAAGAAGCAGCCGATATAATTTGCGAATTTCATTCTGGTAAAAAATTTACAACCAATTTCTAATTATTTGTCTTTAAGAGTAAAGCCAAGTGATTCAGCTTTTTCAAAGTCTTGTGATGCTTCATAAACTTTTCCAGAATCATACTCAGCTTTGCCTCTGTAATAATATGCAGTTTCGTTTTGCGGATTCATTTCAAGTACTTTATTTAAATCTATTATCGCTTTCAGGTATTCTTTTACTTCAATGTATAACTTTCCACGCATCAAATAAGTTCTCTCTGAATCATGATCAATGTCAATAGCTCGTGTTAAATAATCAATTGCCTCTTTATAATTTTGAGTATACTGTTTTGCGTATGAAGCTCCAATTAGTTTTTCGACTTCATCTGAGTCGCTGTCTACATTACTATAGACATCTGCCACTACTCTATCATCGTAATGATTCGAAGGTCTTTTTCTAATAAAATAAAAAACGATTAGAGCCATTAAGGCAATTAAAAAAACTATAAGAAATAGGGGATCAACATTTAATAAACTCAAGATTAATCCCCTCAGAAATAAAAAGTTAAACATTTTGTATCCTTTTCCGAAAGAATTAAGACTTAAGCTTTCATTCTTTCACCGCGTTCTTCATCAATAAACAGCCAGCCAACAACTTTGCCTATATCAATCGTATCAAAATTGTTCCAGTACTTTTTATTGCGGACATGCATTGAACTGGTGTCATTAGAAGGAATTGATTCAACATCGGAAATTAGTTTGTTAATTCTATTTTGCCAGGCTTTCATATTTTCTACTCTCAAATCAACCCAGCCATCATGAGCCCACAACTTAACACTTTCATCATTTATATCCAACTCATTATCACCTCTGAAAGGCGGAATCTTAACCTCATCACCGCGTAAAAGGTTTTTCCCGTCAGGCAATAAAATCGGAATACCTATTGAGATTATCTCCGAACGGAGTTTTGTATTGCTTTTAATCAGTTCGTAAATTTTTTCAGATAATTCTTCTGCAGAAGCTTCAGCGATATTCCTAAAGTTACCGCAGACTTCCTTTAATAAATTAATTTCGTGAAGTAATTTCGAAAGTCTTGGCGGGCCCAATAATTAAAATGCAACAGAATTTTGTTTGTAATCATCTTCAAGCTCTTCCAATTTTTCAACAGCAGTATGCTGCATGAAACCTGCTCTATATGTAGGCTCAAGAGTTGCGTTGTCTAAAGCGTTGATAATATCGTGTCCGGTGTTGCCGCCTTTAATTTCGTAGATAGCGTGTTCAGCGATTTCTTCAGGTGTAACGTATTCCATTTGGCCTTGTGCTGTAATCGCTTCAAATTCACCTCTAGAGAAAGTACCGTTTTCACCTGTATCAATAAACACTGATTTTAATGTTTCGCCTGTCTTTCTAAATTGGTTTTCGATTTGAAGTTTTAGTTTACCCGCCAAAGGAATAGCTTCTTCGATATTTACATCGAACAACTCAATAGCTTTGCCGCGTTTTTTTATTTCGCCAAAGTCAATCTTCTTCCAGGCAATTGCTGCAGTAGGTTTGATCTCTTTAGTGATGGGGCCTTCTGGTGTTCTTCCCATCAAGAATAATAATAAAGTATGAGCACCAGCAACAGATGATTTACTCAACAATACTCTTGAAGGTTTTTCTTCACTGTGAGTGTATGGAATATTTAATCCCATTCCTCCTGTACCGCTTGTACCAATTTTCACGTAGCATTCTGTTTTTGCATAATTCATTGATGCATACAATATTTGAATGTGCCTGATAAGCTGCGGGATGTACTGTGTGCATAAAAGTTTTTCTGTTTCAGCAGCTAGTTCTTCAACCGGTGCGTTTCTTTCGATAACTTTTTTTATCGTGTGATAGGTTGAATAAACATCCTGATAAGCTATACCTGTTGCAGAGTTAATACAATCAACAATAATATCAGGCTTGTGCTCATCAAGCATTTTGTAAATTGCTGAAGACTTCAAAACATCTTCAGTCATTTCTTCCATCACGTCCTTCAACAATGTCTTACGCGTTTCAGGGCTATTCAATAGATCATATCTGTTAGAATCCTTAAATTCATTTCTTACAAAAATATTTCCCCACCAGGGAATAAAATAATCTTCGGGCAAGTTCGGGAATTCCTGTTTTAAGGATTTTATGTGGTCTTCAGTTTCCTCTTTTTTTAAGGAAGTAACAATAATTTGTTTTGGTTTCTCGTTAACTAATTTTCTTGTTAAAGCGTTTCCTACCAATCCCCAAGCGCCCAGTACTAATACTCTTTTATTGGCTATATCCATATTTTCCTCTAATTAAATTATCAATGAGTCAGGCAAGAAAATTAATGGTTAATAGAATGCTAAACAAGAAAAAAAGATGATGAAGACGTATTTTTAATGATGAAATTATTAATAATTGCTTATCGAGATTTGCTTAGCTAAATTTATAACTTGCTTTAATAAAATTTCAAAAAAAGAATAATGAAGATTTGTGATTTAATCAGCCCCGATAAAATTCTTAACGGAATTTCCTCAAATAGTAAAAATGAAATAATTGATAAGCTGATAAACCTTTTCGAAAACGATAACAGGATTGTTGATATTGAGAAATTAAGGGAATCTGTCCACGAAAGAGAAAAAATAATGTCTACAGGAATTGGAAAAGGATTTGCAATTCCTCATGCAAAAACCAAAAGCACTAAGGATATTTTACTTGCTTTTGCAAAGCTAAACAAACCCATTGATTTTGATTCCTTAGATGGGGAACCTGTTGATATACTATTTTTGTTGATTGCTAAAGATACACAGGTAAGCCAGCATATAAAATTATTGAGCAGAATTTCCCGGATGATAAACGAAGAAGGTTTTAGAGATAAAATTGCAAATGCAGACAGTATAGATAAACTTCATGAAACAATTTGTAGTGAAGAAAGAAAATATTTATAAAAAAATACTTTAATATGCCATTAAAAAAACCGCAATCGGTACCGAAAATACCTAAGGCACGTAAAAAGAATGTAGACGTAGCTCTTAATTCTATTCCCGCAAAAAAACCGGATAAAATTGAATACACATGTAAGGCCCTTTTCAATTTTGACGAGTTAACTAAAGCCCAGCAATATGTCTTTGCAATTGAAACTGCTGCCGTGTTTACAAGTTTTGCATACGAAGTGAGTGTTGATTCCTTTAGAGAAAAGAATCAGATCTATGTTATAATTAAAGGATTAAAAGCACAGACAAACATGGCACCCCGTGTAATGCCGGCGAGAACCGATATTGTCTTCGATGATTTGATGGGCGAGTACACTGTTAATATCGTAAAGCAAGACGGTGCAATAAACTCTGGTGTTTTTAAATTCAATATTTACAATAAAGAGATAAAACTTCTGGATGAATTCATTCCTGAGAAAGAAAACAACCGTCATTTCTGTCAATTTGGTGTTGCTGAGGATGAATATACATTTGAAGATAAATTAAATGCCTAAGATCATAGGTCGAAAACCAGTTCTTGAAGCACTGCAATCCGAAGTACAAATCGAACAAATTTATATTTCTAAAGACGCTCAAAGAGATATTGTTCATAAAATTATTTCTTTCGCAAAAAAAGGTCGCATAAAAATTTCAGAAGTACCTTTTCAAAAAATTGATTCACTCGCGGGAGGGAAAAATGCTCAGGGCGTAGTTGCAATTACAAGCGGGATAAAATATTCTTCAATAGATGAAATAATTAGTCATTCTAAAAAATCTACCTATCCTCTAATTTTAATTTTAGACACTATTCAAGACACTCATAATGTCGGTGCAATTTTGAGAACTGCAGAATGCGCCGGGGTTCACGGAGTTCTAATTACAACCCACAACAGTGCACCGCTTAATGAAACTGTTGAGAAAGTTTCTGCCGGAGCAGTAAATCATTTAAGAATTGCTAAAGTAAACAATCTTGCAAACACTATTAAAATTCTCAAAGAAGAAAATTTTTGGATTGTCGGCTCACACCTGGGTAATTCAAAAGATTACACTGAATTGGATTACAAACTGCCCGTTGCTTTAATTGTCGGAAATGAAGAAAAAGGTATCCGCAAATTGACTGCAAACAACTGCGACTTTTTAGTACACATCCGGATGAAAGGGAAAATTCAATCATTAAATGTGTCTGTCGCTACTGGAGTTTTGTTGTTTGGAATTTTACAGCAAAGGGTTTTATAAATTTTTTCTTAATATAAAACGAAAAAACTTATTATTATCCTTGATATCCAAGATTGGAGTACTAACCCAGAGATTAAACTTACACTTTTAAACTTACATTGATTGTATTTTAATTAAACTGGACATTAGAGTATTGTTTTGTTATTATTGTAATATCCTTTATCCCATAAGAAGAATTCTCAGATCCATATATCATAAATTTTATTGTCTTCTATGGGAAATCTATATCTAAAAAACAAATTATTGTTGTCAATCCTTTCAGGCCTTCTTTTAGGAATAGCTTATCACTACTTTATTTATTGGTTAACATGGATATCACTCATCCCGTTAATAGTTGTTTTATTAACAATAAATAATCCTAAAAAATCTTTTCTTTACGGTTTAATATCAGGTTCAATTCAAGGAGCTTTTCTTTTTTACTGGATGATAGAATCGATTCAACGTTTTACGGCATCCGATACTTATATAGGGATCTTTTTTTTAATAATTTCTTCGCTCTACTTTGGTCTCTGGGTAGCCCTATTTTCATTAGTCTCTAATTGGTTTGCAAACAGAAATAAATCTACAAGAGATTATTGGAATATTTTATTTATCGCTTCAGTTTGGGTACTGCTTGAGTGGGCACGAACGAATATTCTTATGGGCTTTCCATGGTTAAAGTATATTCTGGCACACACACAAGCACTTAACCACTATATAATTCAATTAGCAAGCATTACAGGCCAATGGGGCATTTCATTTATAGTAATAATAATAAACGTTGTTATAGCATATTCTTTTATTCATAAGTCAAGAAAACACTTAATAGCTACTGTAATAATAATTTGTTTGTTCTTTTTATTTGGTGTTATAAAAACAAGCTTTGATAAATTCGAAAAATCCAATCCAATAAAGATTGCAATACTTCAAGAAAATACCGATGCCGAAACGCGTTGGCAACCAGAAACGGGAGATTCACTGGCTAATATTTATTTCGAATTGAATAAACAAGCTCTAAAACAGAATCCCGATATAATATTATGGTCTGAAAGTGCTTTGCCCTGGGCATTTACTGAAGATGATGATTTAATTTATGAAGTACTAAAGATAACTTACCCGGTTAAAGCATACCATATAATCGGAACTTTTTTCCCATCACCTAGAAAATATAAAAATTATGATTCGGCAATTTTTGTGCATCCAGACGGCAGAATAACTTCCAGGTACGATAAGATGAAACTTTTGTCCATAATAGAAAAACCGGCTGTAAATATAGATTTATTTAGTTGGACAAAGATGGATTTTTTCAGAACCGGTGTAAACGATAGGACAATTCAAGGGGAAAAGAGAAAATTGTTATATACACCTTTTGGAAAAATTGGAGTGTTGATTTGCAATGAATCATTATTGCCTTATTCTTCTCGTGAAACAGTTAAAATGGGCGCTCACTTAATTGTAAACTTAAGTAATGATTCATGGTTTGAAGGATCAAATTTAGCACTACATCATCTTGGTATTACAATATTGAGAGCGGCTGAAACCGGCAAATTTATTATTGTTAATAATAATCAAGGTTATTCAGCAATAATAGACCCTAACGGAAGATTAAGATTTAAAAATAGATCCGATGCTCAAGAGGTTTATGCTGATTATGTTTATGGAAATTTCCAAAATACTTTATACGTCGAATTTGGAGATTGGTTTGTTCTCCTCATTTTAATTTTTGCAATCATTTTAATTGTTAAAGATAGACAAAGGAAGAAATCAAAATGAGATTTGTTGTTATTCTTTCACTTTTATTTTGTATCAATGAAATCTTTGGAGGTATTAAACAGGGAGAGTGGAGGTGGCGTAATGACGATGACTCCGAAAGTGATGCTACACCTATTGCAGCAGTGAATACCCCTTTTACTTTAGACAATTATAATAATATCAGGCTGCGTGTAGAAGTGTATAATGATGATTTGGTTACTAAAGATGGTATAATAGCTTTATTCTATAGCACTTCTTCCAGTGCAGGTTCGGGGACATGGACTCAGATTACTACAAATGCATCAACAAATGCTTTTGCTCTTAGTTTATCCAATAATTTTGCAGATGAAGATGCTGCCTCATCTGATTTATTATCAGAAACGCTAGGGAATTCCCGTTCTTCCAATGGTAAAATGTATGAAACCAGCGATACTCAATCAATTAGTGTTTTAGATTCGACAAGCGAAGAGCATGAATATTGTATTAAGGCAACATTAAATGCTGCGACCAGCACACAGTATTATTTTGCGATTAGATTTTTTTCTGGTAGTTCTGTATTAAAAGGTTATTCTACTTTACCGAGTTTAACCACCGGCGGAGCACTGCCGGTTGAGCTTACATACTTTACAGCAAAGATTAAGAAAGGTAAAGTATCATTGAGCTGGGAAACGGCAACTGAGGTGAATAATTATGGGTTTGAGATACAAAGAACCACCCCCGGCTTTGTCACCTCCTCCTTTGGAAGGAGGGAGATGGGGGGTGATGACCTTCATTTTTTGCACTCCACAAACGATAGTTGGGAAACCCTAGCCTTTATAAAAGGACACGGAAACAGCAACTCACCAAAATATTATTCTTTTATTGATAAAGATGCTCCGTCAGGTGAATTGCAATACAGATTAAAGCAAATAGATTTTGACGGTACTTTTGAATATTCGGATATTGTTGAAATAACAAATAACATTAATTATGAATTTGATCTTTCTCAAAATTATCCTAATCCGTTTAATCCTTATACCAATATTGAATTCACTTTACCGCAAGCCGGGTTAGTTACACTTAACATATATAACACTTTAGGGGAAAAAGTAGCCGAACTGTTAAACGTAAATTTGGAAGCAGGCTTCCGCACTGTTCCTTTTAATGCCGGCAGTTTACCAAGCGGTGTTTATATTTACAGGATTGAAGCAGGCAGTTTCGTGCAGTCTAAGAAAATGCAGTTGCTGAAATAGAATTGTTAATAATTTGCTGAAGTTATGCAAGATGAAACACTTAAACACCGGCAAGAATTTTAGGGATAATACACTCAAATAAATCGATCTTAGTTTTCTTATAATTTTTTTCCAAATACAGAAACCGATATGATAATCCCGCTGCAGCTTATAAGCGACTGAAGTAGGAAAAAATAAAGAAGAGGGAATTTAAATATTGAAATGGCTTTTTGTGCATAATAAATGATTTACCGACCATTACCCTTGATGCATGTAACATTACATCATCCGTTATGTTAAATTTTCTAATTACTTTTATTCCTTTTGATAATTGCACCTTTTATTTTAGCTAAAAATACTACATTATATAATTCCTATGACATTCAATGCTAATGCTTTGATATATTTCGCCATTTCGATGATGCCCTTCGCCACTTCGATGGTTCTTTCCACCGTTTCGATACTCCTTTCCGAAGCTCCGATACGGTGTACTGCTAGTTAAAAGCAATTCGCCAAAATATTGTTCTTTTGTTGATGAAGACGCTCAGGTTAGTGAATTGCAATAAAAGACATAGTGGACACATTGAATGCGTCCACTATAAATGGTGGGCTAAAATTTATGACACACTTGGTAGAGAAATAACAACTTTGTTAAACTAACACAAAACGCCCGGCAACTACGTAAATGCTCTCAAGGAACATGTAACCTGTACAGCGGAATTTACTACTATCAATTAAGAGCCGGAAATTTCATCCAAACTAAAAAAATGTTGGTTGTGAAGTAATTTTAGATGGTACTATAGTAAGTGAACATTTTTTTAAAATCTTTTAGGGCTGCTCTTTTTAGCAGCTTTACGATATATGTAATTAAGCCCATTATTCATTTTTTATAGTCAAAAAATTTTGCCCTATCCCATTGTCTTGCAGAAGACACTAATTGAGCATTACAAGAATTAAAATGCAATTACTTTTCATCTAGGGGGTAAAATAATGGGGAAAATTATACATTTCTGTTTATTAATTTTATTTACTTTGAATATCAGCTATGCTCAACAGTTTATGTATGTGAGCAGTCGTAATGATCATTCTGTTAAGAAATATGATGCACAAACCGGGGATTACATTGAAGATATAATCACTTCAACTTCAGGTGGATTGCAGAGAACCCAGGAAGTACTGTTTGGTCCGGATGGACATTTATATGTAAGCGGTTTGCTAAACACAAAAATAAAAAAGTACAATTCTCAAACCGGTGAATTTATTGAAGATTTTACTTCCGGTTATGACCTTGAAAATCCAACAAAAATGACTTTTCATACTGATGGTTTTTTGTACGTTAGCCAATGGGGTGAAAACCAGCCCGTTGTCGTTAGGTTTGATGCAAACACAGGAGAATTTGTTGATGTTTTTACAAAAATTGGAGTTGATAAGGAAAACGCATGTGGACATGCATGGGATTCAGAAGGAAATTTTTACTTGGCTAATTTTACATCACAGGTTGTGCGAAAATTCGACAGTAACGGAAATGATTTAGGCATATTTGTAGGAGATTTGTTTTTAGCAGGCCCTGTAAATATTTGGTTCGCTGAAAATGGGAATTTATTGGTGTTGGACTGGCAAGCAGGACAAGTAAGAGAATTTAGTGGAAATGACGGCTCATTTATTAAAGTATTTATTGACGGTTTAGGCCATGCCGAAGGATTCACTTTTGATGAAGAAGGAAATATTTATGTATGTGATTGGTCAAATAACTTAATTAATAAATATGATCCGGAAGGAAATTTTATAGAAATATTTGCTTCAGGCGGCGGACTTGCTTCTCCGAATAGCGTTGTTTTTGGCTCACCGGTAATTACAGATGTTAGCGATAATATTGATTTTATAACCAATGATTATAGCTTGTTACAGAACTATCCTAATCCGTTTAATCCAACAACAGTAATAAAATATCAAGTCCCAAACTTTGGTGATGCAATCCGCCGAGGTGTAGGGTCACCCACAAATATCTCGTTAGTAGTTTACGACATTCTCGGGAATAAGGTTTCTACGTTAGTAAATGAACAAAAAAATGCCGGTCAATATGAAATTGTGTTTGATGCAAGTGAGCTTACTTCCGGGATTTATTTCTATACACTGAATGCAGGTCAGTTTTCAGAAACAAAAAAAATGTTATTAATTAAATAGGCTTCAAAAGGGGGGATAATGAAAAATCTTTTTACAACAATTTTTGTTGTTCTTAGTATTATTAGTTTTTCGCAAACTGGTGATGGCAGCTGGTCAACCAAAGCACCAATACCAACCGCACGAAAAGAAATTGCTAACTCAACTGTTTCTCTTAACGGCAAAATATATGTAATTGGAGGAGTTGAATCTAACGGGACAATTTCAAATAAAGTTGAAGTTTATGAAGTAGCAAGCGATTCGTGGTCAGAAGTCGCAAATTTACCAATAAGAGTATGGAGATCATCAGCAACAGCTCTTGAAGGAAAAATTTATGTTTTGGGAGGTTACACTTCGACTGCTGCTTTTCCATTTTCTCCAACTGATAAAGTTTATGAATACGATCCCTTAACAGATACCTGGGTGGAAAAATCCTCGCTTCCTTCAGCTCGCGGATCTTTAGCTGCTGTAACATTAAATAAGAGAATTCATGTTTTGGGCGGTGCTTCTTCAAATGCATTACGAATCCATCAAATTTATGAACCGATAAGTGATACCTGGGAAAACAGTACTTCAATAACAGGAGGCAGGTCAGGTTTATCGGCAGTCAGCTACGAAAATAAAATTTACATTATGGGCGGATACTTTTTGCAGAACGGGGTAGTGCAGCAAAATGATTTGTTTGTTTATGATCCTGGCACTGAAGATTGGTCTCAATTAGCAGATATGCCGGCTAATAGAGTTGGTATAGACGTAGAAGTAATTAATAATAAAATTTATGTTTTTGGGGGTGAGCCAAGCAGCCCGGTTTCCAAATTAATGGAATACAATATTAATAGCGACACTTGGACAGAGTTAACAGACATGCCCACCCCGGTTTCTTTTATGGGTGTTGCGGAAGTTGACGGCTTACTTTATGCAATAGGAGGAGGACCGGTGAATTTAAACCGTTTTGATGCTGTTGATTTGAATAGAGTTTATGATCCCGGGATGGTTACTGATGTTGAGGAAATAGATGAAGTGCGTAAAGTATTTTCACTCGAGCAAAATTATCCGAATCCGTTTAATCCGAGTACCACAATTAAATTTACAATCCCAAGTGTAGGTGATGTAATCCGCCTCGGCGGAGCATCGCTTACAGTATTGTTAAAAACTTATGACATACTCGGAAATGAAATAACAACATTGGTGAACGAAAATAAACCACCCGGTATTTATGAAATAGAATTCGATGCGGCGAATCTAACAAGCGGAGTTTATTTCTATAGACTTGAAGTAGGCTCCTTTACTCAAATCAAAAAAATGATGTTGCTTAAATAGTATCAAATGATACTAATCATAATAATATATCTCAAAGCAGAGTATTTGATAAATATAAAAGCCGGTTTAAGCCGGCTTTTTTGTGATTGTTGTGGTATGCAATATTAATTATATCATTTCATTTACTTAACAAAATTATTTTCAAGAGAAATATTTTTTTCTGAAATCTGACCGACCTAATTTGGCATAATTATATAATATTTTAAAAATAAACCTGATATCCTGCAAATTGGATTAATAATTTATCAATTGAAGATAGCAAAGTTGAATTAAGCCTCAGTTATAATTATATTTTTTCCCAGTCTAAATTAACATTATTCAAATTCATCATCATTATCTTGGCAAGCAAGAAGATAAAAAGGAAATTTTTAATAAAAGGGAAAATTACTATGGGAAAGATTTTATTTTTTTTAGTGATGGTAGTATTTATTCAGTGTTCGCAAAAGAGTTCTGGAGAGCAAGACTGGAAATTGTCAAAAGATTTTATTGAACAACAACTTGATTTGTGTGTTGAAAAATATAAAAAACTGGCAATGGAGATCCCTGATTCCTCTTTTCCCAAAACATTTGAAGATGAAAAATTAGAGACCTCTGATTCAGAATGGTGGACATCCGGGTTTTTCCCAGGTGCGTTGGTTTATCTTTATGAATATTCTCAAGATCCTGAAATCCTAAATCAAATAGAGAACCGCTTTATATATTTAGAAAAGGAACAATACGATAGTACTACACACGATACAGGTTTTAAGATTTATTGTAGTTTCGGCAATGCTTTACGAGTTACCAAAGATACTGCATCATACAAACAAATAATTCTTAATACTGCTAATACTCTTAGCTCAAGATTTAACCAAGAAATAGGATGTATAAGATCATGGGACTTTAACGAGGCTTGGCATTACCCTGTAATTATTGATAACATGATGAATCTGGAATTATTATTTGCCGCCACAAAACTAACGGGAGATTCAACATATTTTAATATTGCTGTTTCTCATGCAGATAAAACAATTGAAAACCATTTTCGTGAGAACAATAGTTCACATCATGTTGTATCGTATGATACATCAAACGGGGGTATTCAAATTAAGCAGACACATCAGGGAATTTCCGATGAATCTGCCTGGGCAAGGGGACAAGCCTGGGGTTTATACGGCTTCACACTGTGCTACCGGTTCACAGGCTTTGAAAGATATTTAATCCAAGCAGAAAAAATAGCCGAGTTTATGTTAAACCATCCTAATATGCCCGATGATTTAATTCCTTACTGGGACTTTGATGCCGATGATATACCTAATGCGTTAAGGGATGCATCCGCAGCTGCAATTACTGCATCTGCATTAAATGAATTATCAATGTATTCCAAACAACATGAATCTAAATATAAAGAAGCGTCACATACGATTATTAAAAATTTATCGGATGAAAAATATTTTTCCCCTCAGGGTACAAGCGGTAATTTTATTTTAAGACACGGCGTTGGCAATATGCCCGGCAAAAGTGAAATTGATGTTCCGTTAAGTTATGCCGATTATTATTATATAGAATTGCTTATGAGGCTTTATCGGGAAAATGGTTAGAAGACAGATAAACCGTTTACACAAAGAAGCTGTTATGCTTGAAACGAAATAACCGCCCATTAAAATTAAGGAGAGCCAACAGATATTTATGAAGTTGGATTTGATACTAACTATAAATAACCTCAAATATATCCAGCAAAGCAACCGGACAGCAATAATAATGGGAGTTTCTGCAGTTCCAAACAGTCTTGGTAAATGTTAGTAGTAGTTTTAATAGGTTTTGCATCCTAAAAAATAATTCTATAAATGTAAATAACTGGCACTGGCTTGTTTTGGGTGAAGTTAATAATCTGCCGCTTTAATCAAAAGTGTGATGAAAAATGAGAGCTTGTGTTATGGGTTACCGGCTAGTTACATCACGTTAGGTGTAACTGAATATGAAAATGAGAAATAGAATTTTTTAAAAAATAGGAATAATAATTTTTATCAGTTTTTTATTGAATGTGTGCTACACTGCAATTTCATTCAATTAAAAACGAAAAAAAACAAGTAAACGTTGAAATAATAAATCCAGAAAATATGGCTAGTTTAGAAATGAATCGAGATTTTACTTAAATGAAAAATATCATCCTGGAAACTGTTATGGAATGCATGGTTTTAAAGACAAAAGACTCATAAAAAAAGTCAATTGAAAAGTGACCATCAACTTGTGGTAATTATCAAATTAAGATATAATGTTGATGATGACTTCAAGATATATAGAATATTCTCTTCTTTTAAGTCATTTGGACTTGAAAAAATCAGTGAAAGATATAGATTTTTACAGATGGGAGAAGTTGTACAATCTCAAAATACGAAGGAATTCTTCATTTCTTTGATAGTAAAATAATTCGAAGTAAAATCACTAAAGAAAATCATAAAAAGGTGCCTTGATAAAAAATGCGCCTAACCAACATTAAAAGTAGAAAGTCCCACCTTCGCAAAAAGGTGTTTCAGCTGACAAGCAAGAAGAAAACCAACACCCTTCCAAGATTAATTAATTTAGATCTGCTAATGTTACCTCTTGCTAACAAAGAACAATTTTTAGTATAATAGAATATTCAGTTCAATATTATTACTGAAAGGGCTAAAGTCACATTCAAAATTAAAACCTAGAATAATAATTAGTAACTGAATTAGAGCAGAAAGCTTCCCGAAAAATTTTTGTAATTATCTTTTCTTGAGATTGGTTATTGAAATTATTATGGATAAAAAGTATCTAACTATAATTTTATTAGTTCTATTGGCAAACGTTAATATAGCCCAAAGTATGACTGGTATAAGCGGATTATTCACAATTCCTACCGCTAATATAAATGATGAGGGTGAAGTTAATTTTGGTTTTTTTTATCAGCCTCAAAAATACTCTTACACTGCCAGGAATAAACCATCAGATGCACTCATCTATTATGGGTCTGTTGTATTTTTACCTTTCCTGGAACTTAATCTTAGATTCACATACCCATTTGAAACATCCCCATCATATATTGGGGATCGTATGCCTAGTGCTAAAATTCGATTCAATAAAGAAAGCCAATACTTTCCATCAATTGCCGTAGGGTTTCATGACTTTTTTTCCGACCTTAATGATAGCGGTAAAACAAGCTTTAATAATTCGACATATCTCGTAATGACTAAAACAATATCAAATACTAAAACTGGTAAAATTGCAATAACACTGGGATATGGGAGCGACTTATTTGAAGCAAACCATTATCAATTTTTGGGATTTTTTGGCGGTATATCTTATAGTTTTTTAGAAAATTTTGAACTGTTTAGCGAATATGATGCAGAGAAATTTAATTCAGGCATCAGAATAGACTTATTTAATCATTTGCGATTATTAATGGGGTCTTTAAATCATAAAGATTTTGTCGGAGGTATTAATATTTTTTTTCAACTATAGCTATAAAAAACTAATAATTTATTAAGACGATAAATAGAAAGTCGGACGATCTTCGAAATTTCTATTTTTCTATTAAAGCTATAAGAAACTAATTAGTATTTAACTTCAATTTTTAGTCACCAAGTTGCCGGTTTGTGAGATATTCATATTATGAAAAAACTTTATTTACTATTCTTAGTTTTTATACCAGTTGAGTCGGTATTTGCAAATAATTTGGATTCCTTAAGAATAAATTTACTTGAGCAAGGGTACGAAAATGTTATTATTGCTGAAGAGGAAGAAAGTCTAATAGTATCATACGAAAATAGAGTTTACAGATTCGAAATGGAAGCAATTTTTGATGTGCTCAAATTGATATTTACATCTATAAAGAGAATAGAGGACAAATCAAAAAACAAAATAATTAAAATAATAACTCAAAACAGGGGAGTTCCAATTGTAAAGATTACTGTAACAACTGATGATCTAAAGCTCTTCTTTTCCGGAAAAATTAGGGGAGAACAATTTTCTGAAAAGTTAAGTATTACTTTTGATATCGATAAGGAATGGGCCCAGATCAAAAAATTGGAAAAAGAAAATAAGAATACTTTTAAATTTGATTTTGCTGTTTATCCGATTTTTGAGACTGAACTTGATGAATTCAACGACGCTTTTAAGTTTAAATTTTCTCTTGCCCCTGCCGTTGAAACAACTTTGGGGACAGGATCTTTTTTAAGGCTACAGTACATTATTCCGGTTTGGTTTCACCGTGATTTTTTGATAGAAAAACCGGTGGATAGATTCAGGCCGGGACTAATGAATATTAATCAAACCATTAGATTCCCAAAGGATTATTTTTTCTCTCTTTCCGTTGGATTTTTTACGGAGGTTCAATACGGGATAGATGCTGAATTTCGAAAATTTTTATTTAACGGTATTGCCTCCCTTGGTGCAAATTTGGGTTTTACTGGTCAGGCCTTATATCAAAATAAGAAATATGAATTTTCTCCATTGGAAAACTCTACTTACTTTTTTGACGCTGTTGTACGAATTCCATCTTATAATCTAAGTTTATCCGGGTCTTACGGTAAATATATTTATGAGGATAAGGGGTATAGATTTGACATTAAACGAGAGTTCAGTGAATTTTCAATTGGTTTTTTTGTCGAAAAAAGTAAAGGGACATTTACCAGTGAATTAACATCAGGTGGTTTTTATATATCTGTGCCTCTGCCGCCATATAAATATTCCAAGCCTGGAATTCTTAGATTACGTCCTTCGCAAAGTTTTGATTGGGGATATAATGCAATACAATTTAATGGATTCAGCCAGAAAAGATACAGAACAGGTAATAGTATCGATAATTTGTTAAAAAAACTCTATCCAGATAATATAAATAGATACTTCAATAAAATGAATTCTGCTCAACAATAGAGAATTTTAGAATATTTTTAATGTCTTTCTTTCCGAGTTTTCTGAAATTATTTGTATTAAAATTGTATAAAATGTATTTTTATTAATTTATCAAAGTTTGTCGGGTAAAGAGCAAATAGTACATGGAGTACACCTTGAGTAAATTTTTGCTTAGTTTAGGGTAGCCGATTTTTCTATTCAACTAAAGAGCTACAAAACAGAAATTGATGACTAAAATAGTCACAATTGATTATAAATTTTTAAAGACTAATTTAATCCTAGAGCAAGGAATTAATTAATGACTAATACAAAAAAATTTATACAAAACTTTATCTATCTGCTTTTTGCAATAGTAATGGTATTTATGATACAGAATTGCGGGATAGAACCTTTAGGCCCAATTCCAGAATTACCCCCTCTTGAGGTTGTTCAGCCCTCACAAATTTCAGGTATAATTGTAGAAGATCCATCTGGCTCAGTTGTTCCAGGTGTTACAGTCACTTTAGGACCATTATCAACGGTTACTGATAGTGATGGTAAATTTGCTTTTGACCAGGCGCTTGAACAAGGCAGTTATACACTTACGACTCAAAAAGAGGGCTATCTTCCTATATCATCTGAGGTAATCGTAGCTGGTGAAGGTGCGGCAATAAATTTATCCTTTAAAATAGCTGTTGTTCAACCTCCAGTCGTAGTAACTCCTGATCAAGGTGGAACTGTATCATCACAAAGCAGTGATGGTGCTGTAACAGTGAACATTCCGCCAGGGGCTGTTACAACAGATACTCCAGTTTCTGTAACTCCACTGCCGGCAGCTACGGCACCTGTAAATAATACTAATGCCGTTTCAAATACGCAATCAGCAGCTGGAAGTGTTGTAATAACTCCTGAAACAGTTGTGTTTGAAGAACCAGTAGAACTCAGATTCCCCCTTACGATCCCAGTTGCAGATGTTAATTCAGCAAGAGTTATAAAAACTAAAGACGGAGTTACTGAAGATCTAGGCCCGGCAACAATTGAAACTGGCTTGGCAAAAGGGAGTGGTGCCGCATCAGGTGAATTAGTTGGTGCGATTTTTGTCGGAGGGGATATATCAATTGTTGTAACAACTAACGAAATAGAAATAGAGATATCGGCAGAACTATTAGAGACGTATCAAGTTGGAGTTATCGAGTTAAATGATCCTCCAGGTTCGCAATTATTTCCCTTTGAATATGGAAATAGAGTTGAACCTCTAGGCGGATACTCTTTAAGTTTCATTGAAGGTAAATTGGGATTTTCGGTTTCTTCACAGACTGTACAAATCCCTGGAGTAAAAAGTTTAACCAATTCAATAGTTGATATCTTTGCAGGAATATCAAGTCTGAATAAAGTGTTAATCATAAATGGTACTACCGTTGGACTAGGAAGGCAGGAAACTTATCTTGGATTTTCTCAAAATGTGACTGTTATTGACGGAACACATGGGGATTAATAGAAACACTATAGATCTATAATAATCTAAATTTTAATTTAGGAGGAGTCTATGAAGGTTATATATAAAATGTTGTCAGTGTTTCTTCTGGTAAGTTTTATCTTTTGTGTTAATTCGCAAGTTGAAGCTCAAGTTCATGTAAGATCTCTGGATCTGGGACCTGGCTATTATAGTCCGGAAATGGATTATTGGAATGATGCTGCAATTTCTAATTGGGTTAATAAATTTGGAGTTGGCTTCTACGGAAATTTGGGCCTTGAAATCGCAATCATAAAACCTATATCTGCAAGAATAAATGTCGGTTATTGGCAGGGTAGCGCTTCACAATCAAACTTTAGTTATGGTGATGAGACCTATAATGAGGAAATTAAAACACAGTTGATACCTGTTACAATTGATGCGATTGGCCGGTTTGGTTTTGAAGGGAATAAATTAGTATTATTTCTGGGTGCCGGTGGCGGGATGAATTATGTTACTACCAAACACACACGGATATTCTCTTCTTCAGGCAATTTTGAATCAGATCTAAATGGGCGGGATCATGTTTTTTATGGTTTAGCTGGTTTTGATATTCCGGTTGGTGATGATTTTGCTATTGGGGTAGAATTGAGATATGTCTGGGGAAAATATAAACAAAATATAGACATCGGAACCAATACAATTGGAGCTGATGTATCCATTAATGGTCCGCAAATATTTTCCGCATTTAAATATTTGTTCTAATATTAGATACAAAGTGCAGACAGGTTCTGCCTTTTTTTGTACATTTTCAATTCATATTTATTTTCCTAATGTTGGGTAAATTTGACCGAATTAATAAATGTAATTAAAATCAGAATGATTAGGGTAATGGATGAAAAACCTTTTGCTTGATGTTTTGCTTTATATTTTGGGAAGAAAAAATGCATGGAGATTTAGCCGGTCTTTATATTTAAAGTCAAGGGGATACTCACCGAATTCTGCTAAAATCAATGGCGAAGAATTATTGCAAAAACAGTTAATAGAAAAATTTGCTGACATTACAGAAAAACTTGTTGTTTTTGATGTAGGAGCAAATATTGGAGATTGGACTTGGAATTTTCTTGATGTATCATCAAAATCAAATACGCAGCAAAATTTTGAGATTCATGCTTTCGAGCCAGTTCCATCGACATTTGAAGCTCTACAAGATAGAATTACAAAACATAATCTGCATGAAAAGGTTGAGCTTATATCTAAAGCGCTTTCAAATAAAGAGGGCACTACGGATATGTATTTTTTTGGTGACCTGGCTGGCACAAACTCACTTCACCCTGGAGCAACAAAATTGGAGCAAAATTCAATTAAAATAAACACAACCACCTTGAATAATTACTGCATTAATAATAACATAGAGATTATTCACTTTCTAAAATGTGATACTGAAGGTCATGACGTAGAAGTAATCAACGGTGCAAAAAAACTGTTCGAAGAGCAGCGAGTGATGGCTTTGCAGTTTGAATACAATCATACATGGGTGTATTCAAGACATTACCTCAAAGATATTTTTGATTTATTTAAGGATTCTTCATATTTGGTAGGCAAGATTACACCAAAGTATATTGAGCTTTATAAAGAATGGCATCAAGAGTTGGAAAGATTTTTTGAGGGCAACTACATAATTTTACATAAAAAAGCGCTGAATTGGTTTCGCACTTCTTCTGGAGATTTTGATAAATCTAATACTTTCTGTTCACGCGAACTCCAGGGTGCAAAAACTAACTAGAAGCGGTCAATATTACTGCTTCAAATAATTCCTAATGATAAATTTATAAAATTTTAACAGAAAAATAGTAATCGAATAATGAAAAATATTGACTCTTATAAAAACTCCCAAGGCAAAATATGGTTAAATGTTGCATCTTCAGTATACGTGTTAGATGATTTTGTTAATCTTGATAATAACATATTTCTTCATTTCTTGGCATTATTTAAAAGATTCAAAAAAATCGTTCCAAAGAAATATTGGGAGATAATCGAACAATACAGTGAGGCAAAGGAAAAAGCATTATTGATAAGAAAAGATTGTAGGAAACCTTTGTTTTTCCCGGATAATTCAGTTGACCATATTCTTTGTTCCCATTTCCTCGAACATGTTTTTCTTGTTGAGATGGAGAAAATTATAGTTGATTTTTATCGTGTAATGAAAAATAACGCTACTCTTCATATTATTGTTCCTGACCTTAGGGCTCAAGCCGAACTATACTTGAAAAATAATAATAATGGAGAATTATTATCTGCAGATAATTTTGTTAGAGATACCCTGCTCAGCAGGGATTCAAAGGGTTCGTTCAAATATAGATTGCTGGAATATCTTGGAGCTTTTGGATTACAGCACCGTTGGATGTATGATTACAATTCTATGAAAAAAAAGCTTGAGGATGTTGGTTTTGGAATCATTGAAGAAAATACTACTCCAAGCAGACTTTTCAGGCTAAATGATAACTCTGTTCATATCATAGCTGTCAAACCTTAGAATTCTGCAAAAAGTATATTGTATTTCTATAAGGAGAGAATATGCTGAGTCGTAAGGCAAAAGAGACTTTTTTCAAATATGCTGGTCCCTTTATGAAAGTAAATGGATGGTTATACCGGAAATTTCGAGCACCAAAAGAAGGAACCATAAAAGTTCACCTAGGTCCAGGACAAAAAAATTACATAAAGGGATGGATAAACATTGACGCAAATATTTTTACTGGAAAATGCGATTTATGGACTGACCTTCGAAATCCATTACCTTTTGATGATTCTACAGTTGACTGTTTTTATTCTCATCATATGATAGAACACCTCCCCAATATTGATAATCATTTTAACGAGGTTTTTAGATGCCTAAAGCCCGGAGGAAAGTATCGCGTAGGAGGTCCAAATGGAGATTCTGCAATAGTCAAATTTATTGAAGGTGACAAAGAATGGTTTTACGATTTCCCAGATAAAAGGAATAGCATCGGTGGAAGATTTGAGAATTTTGTTTTCTGCAGAGGAGAACACTTAACCATTCTTACTTTCTCTTGGCTTGAAGAAATTATGAAAAATAATGGTTTTGTTGAAATTTGTTTTTGTAAACCAATAGAAGAAACAAATTATCCTGAATTATTTTCTGAATGTTTGAAGAAAGAGTTTGAATCAGATTTAGAAATGACTCATACTTTAATAATTGAAGCAAAAAAACCAAATAAAGTCTAAGTCTCTATGAATTATAAAAATGGTAATATCAACCTAAAACTATAGGTGTATTTGAAGCCTTGCAAATAAATCTTCAACCTTAGCAATAAAATTTATTAAATAACTTTAGATAATTAATTCAAAATTGGAAAAGCTGTTTTCCGGATTAAAAGCTGATTCAATATTCTTTTGAGTTTCTGTTTTTTCAGAATCTGAATCCTCTTCCCTCTTTTCTTTATGCAATTCTATCTTTGCTTTTGCTTCCATCAATGCTGCTTCGTTTGCAACACGTAAATCTTGCTGAGAAGGTTCTGTAGGAGCCAACGCTGCTTTTCTTATCTGCTTTGCTTTCTTAAGTGTTGCTTCTGGATCATTAGGTACTTCGGAAGTATCAATATCTACATGACCGCCGGTTGCATATCTTCTGCCGTCCGGACCGGTTGTGTATTCAAAGTGCGGACCGGATGCCTTCAATCCTGTAGCTCTTCTTTTGTGAGCTTGTTCGTGCTGCCTTACTTCGCGGTCTCTCTTTTTCAGTTCTTCAACTTGCTTCTTCTCTTCTTCAGTTAGCTCGGTTGGGTTTTGATCAATGGGATTTGGTTTTTGTGTAAAAGATAAAGCGTTATAGTTTATTGATCCAACTTCCATGTTATATTTTTTAAGTTTTCCTTAACCTAATAAGACTATCGGTATTTTTACGAAATAATTGAGTGCATTTTTACATCTCTGTTTCTCGCTGAAACTTAGCTGGCTAAGCATTAGTTGAAATACAAATTGAGTAGGGATTTATTTGTAACTTGAATAAGATTAAATTCAACTATATAATAGGTAGATTCAATACCGGAGGAGAAGAGAATGAAACAAATTATATTTCTAATAAGTTTAGCAACATTATTCTATATAAAACTCAATGCATGTACCTGCATTTGGGGAGGTCCATTCCTCAAAATTATAAAGACACCGGATTTAATTTTACAAATAAAAGTAGCAGACCACTTTGGTAATGTTCGAGGGAACACAACAGGAATGGAAGCACAGATTTTGAATATATACAAAGGGAATGAGACTAGAGAAAGGATACTAATTTGGGGCAATGACGGAATTTTATGCAGACCTTCTATTTCCTCGTATAATTTCCCCGTAGATGACACTTTTATTGTCGCTATTTACCGAAGTGAAGATGGCCGCGGTGCAAAAGGAGAAACATCTGAGCATTACTATCTTTCAGTTTGCGGTGAATTTTATCTTTCACTAATTCACAACAAAGTTTCGGGTTTTATTGATAATGATAATAATCGCCAGGTAATGGATCTTTCTGTATTTGAAGAAAAATTGCTCGGTAATATTACAGATGTAGAAAATGACAAAGAACTTCCAAAAGAATTTTTATTAGAGCAAAATTATCCAAATCCATTCAATCCCTCCACTATCATATCTTATAAATTAAGCCAAGCTGGTGAAGTAAAGATATTGATATTTGATTTACTTGGTCAGGAAGTAGATCAAATATTGGGTGAATTTCAAAATGCTGGGACATACCAAATTAATTTCACAGCTGAAAATTTATCCAGCGGTTCATACGTTTATTCATTATTATTTGATAATAAGATTGTCGATAGCAAAACAATGTCGGTAGTTAAGTAGCAAAGAAATTATTGTATAGAATAGTTGGGCGAGTACCGTTGTTTTTTTATGTGCTGGATATGTACCTAATTCATTTATTAGCATTTGTGGGAATTGCAATTTCCGGAAGACCTTTAGCCGATATGATACTTAAGGCAAATGATTTCAAGACGGGCACATTAGTCAATTACGGCTTTGATCTATCTGTTGTTTATGCTGTTTGGATAATTGTCATAATATTACTATTCCCTTTATGTAAATGGTTCAGTAACTATAAATCAAACAATAGGGACAAACGGTGGTTAAGTTATTTTTAAAAACAACATTACTTTCGTTAACTTTATATTAGCCTTTTACATTTTTGCTAAAAATATTGATTAGACCATACGAGGATAAAGATTAAGACGAATTGCTTGATGCCTGGTATTCAGCATCACTCGTTGCTCATTCATTTCTCACGAAATACTTTTTGAACAGGAAAGAAAAAATATCCGAAATTTATATTTACGAAGCTGAAACATGGGTTTATGAATTAAAAGAAGAAGTAATGGGCCTTGTTTCACTTATTGGTAACGAGTTGGGGCAATATTTGTTCATTCTGATTATCACGTAAAGGCTACGGTAAGGCACTGATGAATTATGCAAAAAATCAGAAAACTTTGGAGCTTGAAGTATTTAAGGAAAATAATGTTGGAAGAGATTTTTACTATAAATACGGCTTTAAACAAATAGGTGAGCACATCTACAAAGAAACCGGGCATTTGCTATTAAGGCTAAAACTTATTAACTGATTTTTTGCCAATTCATTCGAAGCCAATCCGATATCAATTAAAAAATCTCAACAGATTCTTTCATTAATAATTATTATCTTCAAATAAGATAGATTTGTTTTATTTATAATCGTAAAAGGAGGATAACAATGATTTAATTTATGATGGAGAAAATGATGCCGATGATGGGAGGTACAATGGAGAAAATGAAATTTGAAGAAAAAGAAAAAATGATGGAACAGATGATGCCTTACATGATGGCTAATATGACTTTTCAAGAAAAGATGAAAATGATGAGCAAAATGATGCCTGAAATGATGAAGGATATTGATATGAATCAAATGGATAAATTGATGGACAACATGATGCCTATGATGATGAATATGATGGAAGAAAAAGGAATCAACATGTTTGAAATGATGAGAATGATGTGTCCAAAATGTATTGCAGTTGCAACGGAAAAAGCCTCGGAAGAAGAAAAAGAAAATTTGAAATCTCAAATGACTGAAGCATTTGCCAATATTTGACTATAACTAATTTCTTTAAATAAACTTGATGTAAGAATTGAATCCGCTGAATCGAAAATTAATTTGGGCTGGTTTTTTTTCAATTTGCATGGCTTATCTTGAGTCTGCTGTAGTAGTTTACTTAAGAGAGCTATATTATCCCAACGGCTTCGAATTTCCAATAATACTCATCCCAACTCAAATTGCTGTTGTTGAAATAGGTCGTGAGGCAGCAACAATTTTTATGCTGATTGCTATTGCCTTTCTAACAGGTAAAAATACATGGACACGATTTGCATATTTTATGTTTTGTTTTGGCGTATGGGATATATGGTATTACATCTGGCTAAAGATTTTTCTTAACTGGCCGGCTTCTTTCTTAACATGGGATTTATTATTTCTCATTCCGGTACCTTGGGTTGGCCCTGTATTAGCTCCAATTATTGTCTCGGTTTCATTAATCATAGCAGCAATTATAATTTTGCATTTTGAAAGTAAAGGAATTCAATTTCGATTAACTAAAGGTGAATGGATTGGTTTAATTGTTTCTGCATTACTCATTTTTACTTCATTCATTTTAGAAACTCCTAAAATAATAGAATATCAAGCTCCAACTTCTTATCAATGGGCGCTACTATTAATTAGCGAGATCATTGGATTTGTAATACTTTTTAGAGCAACCAATAGATTGGAGGCATGATAAAGTGAAAATCTTTACAATCATTTGCTTACTACTTTACGGGAGTTTGAATCTAATAATCGGGATTGTCGACCTTACAACCGAACGCACTCTTACCGTCTTCGTCGACGTTGCACTTATTTTGACAGGCAGTATTCTATTCATCTCAGGAATTCTAATCGGCTGGAATTCAATATATGCGTTCAGAGCCGCCTTATTTGGATTGTTTCTTGCTATGGCTTTAGCCGTTTTTTAATGAAAGAATACTGGGAATGGATCATCCCAGCCATCATATTTATCGTGGTATATTTACTATCGCTGTAATTTGGGCAGCATGGCGATCATCAAAGAAAGTAACTAAGATTAGATGAATCAAATCTTAATTTACATTGGTAGTGCTATTACTTTGGTTTGGGGGATTACACATCTTTTCCCAACAAAAAAATGTTGAAAGAGACTTCAGCGATATTTCAGAAGACAATAAGCACATAACTACAATGGACTGGATTAATGAGGGAATCACTTCAGTTCTCATTGGCGTAATTTCATGGACTACCAATAATCGAGATCTATACAATAGTACATTATATTAGACATCATTTGTTCATCTTTTTCTACACTGTAATCAATATTCCTCAAATATGTTATCAATTTTATTGGCATTCAGTTTGAAAGATTAAAAGTAGAAACATTTCACCTAACCTGAAAAAAAATTAAAAAGCTACTAAGTACTTTCAACACAAACGCAGGAGGCTCATATGATTAAAAAATCTTTTTTCCTTGTTCTCTTCATCATAAGTTATTCATATTTATTTTCTCAGGATTCAACAAAAACAAATTCAGTATCTGAACGCTTTGCACTACAATTTCAAATCGATCAAAATTTTACTTTGAGTAATTTTCAAGGCTCTGTTTTTTCAGGGAAGTATAATTTTAACAAGAATCTAGCTGTAAGAGTAGGTTTAAGTATTATGGGAAGCAGTAGCGATAACACAACAGACAATTTCTATGATAACACTTTGGAAGAAAACTCAAAAACAGACCAGTCAGTTTTTTCGACAAAAATTGCTACACAATTACTTTATTATTTAGCTCGGTTTAATGATGTATCATTTTATTTAGGTGGCGGTCCTTTCTATCACTATTGGAATGCTACTAATGAAAACAATACTCTCAGAAATGATATGCCAATCTTTAGTAAAACTGAAAGAACGATGAAGGGCTTTGGAGTAGAATCAGTTTTGGGCGTTGAATGGTTCGTAAAAGACAATATAAGTCTTTCTTCAGAATATGGTTTTGAATTTAGAAGCACAGACCGTGAAGAAAAAAACGAGAATAGAACAAATGAAATATCTAATAACAATAATTTAAACGGTTCATCGGTTGCTTTTAATGCCAGCACTGTAAAGTTTGGTTTATCAGTATATTTCTAGAGATCAAATTCATAGGGAGTATAGTTTAATATACTCCCGCTATTTTTTCAAAAAAGTTTTTCAGGAGGGATAAGGTCATTCAGCTTTTCTATTAATTCATTATTTAATATTGAAAGCCCAACCTTAAATGAAGCGTTCATCCAGCCGAAGCCTTCACGGCTAATATAATCAAATTCTGTCCCGACATTCCCATATTCTGCAAATACTTTATGTGTGCAGGAAACAACATCATATTTTTCCGGGATTGTCCCGTTATAATCAACAGCATTTTTTAAAATCATATAAAGCCATTTGTAGGCAATCCTTTGTGCAATTTTATCATAACCGTAATTTTTTAATCCTTTCCAAATTATTATTTGATGGGGTGCCCAGCCGTTGGGATAATCCCATTGTTTTTGGGGTCTTTCGTCATTTATAATTCCGACTGATCTTTCAGAAGTGCCTGCAATCCCACCTTTGAATTCCAACAGCGGCAATGCTTTTTCAACCAATAAATCAGCTTGTTCTTGTGTTGCAAGCTTTGCCCATAAAGGATAAAAAGCCGTTGCGCTTTCAAATCCGGTATGCTCTTTCTTTACAAAATTATAATCAAAGAAAAATCCCTTCCCTTTGTCCCACATTAGATCATTCATAATAGATTTTCTTATTTTAGCTTTTTCAAACCATCTCTCGCTATTCTCAACAGTGCCGTCATAAGAAACAAAATAATTATCAAGCTCATTTTTAATTATTTCTGCAATATCAGTTTCATATTTATAAAGGAGCGAATTTAAATCGACTGTATTTAAATCCGCACTTACATTATCAAGGCGGTAAGAAGTATCATGCCCCGATTCCCTAATACTGCGGTCATGTTTTATGAATTCTTCAATTTCTGGGTCTATGACTTCTCTGTTCAAATATTTCAGATGATATTGCCTTATAATCAACCCTGCCTTTTCCGCAAATGGTTTAAGCATCGAATCAAAATGAGTAATTTCTGTTTCGGGAGGCAAACCAATACCTGTTCCGAAGTATCTACTCAAATTTGTTTCTGTTAGTTTGTTATCACCCATCCAAACATTGTTATATTCTTTTATAGAAGCATTCAACAGTTTTGTCAACCATTCTCTTTTATTTTCATCTTTAAAATGATTATAAACTGATAACGCATACGAAGTTAAAAACGGCGGCTGTGAACGTGTTAAATAATATGTTCTGTTTGCGTTCAGTATTTGCCCGTAGTGTTCAATTTCATAAACAAGATTATCAGCCATTGATTTTGCAAGGTCAACTCTTCCATCGATTAATAATCCGAGAGCTTCGAAATAACTATCCCAGCCGTACATTTCATTGAACCTCCCGCCAGGAACAACAAACGGCACACCTTCTGTTTCTCCCTTTTCATTTTTAGCTAAGTCAAGTGACAACACGCCCGATTTATTATTTATGCTTCTTACATATTCGGGTGTAATTTTTTCCGGAAGTTTAACTACGGTTATGTTTATTTCTTCTATCCCTTTTACTACCTCGTTGTAATATTCAAAAGCAGCTTCGTCATCAAAAGGCACATACAGGAAATAATTCCCTGTTTCAGCTTTTGCGTCAACTAGTGCTTTTACAATTCCTTCCGAATCAATTCTTCTTGTTAACCCATCCCAGAAATAATCTTTGATCATCCTGCTGATTCTATCGACCGGTTTTTCAAAAATATGTTGGGAATCAATTTCTGCAATTTCCTTTCCGCTCTCTTTTGCTAAAACAAGTTCTTGTAAAAGATTTGATAAATAATATGTTCCTTCAACATTGATTTGCTTTTCATCAACGGTTTTAAGAACGAATATTTTTGGACCTTCATCTTCTACCGTTATTTTTTTATCCTTATCGGTATCTTCCTGTGTGAGTAATTTACTTAACGTTTCTTCTATTCTTAAATTTAATTTCATAATAAGTCCAAACTTTATATTTACTGCATTGTATGATGTTCAATTCCGAATTTATCCGACAACTTTTTGTAAGGTATTAATGCAAAAGCTAAAAGTGCTATGGGCAATAACGGGAAGAAGAAAGCATTATGAACACTGAAGTTTTGGGAGAATAAACCAATTATCAAAGAACCAGAGGTACCGCCCAACGCAGAGAATATAATTATCAATCCCGTCATAGAACTTTGCCTTGCTCTTTCAAGTTTGCTTAAAACAATTGAGCAAATCGTGGGATAAATAGGGCCAAGGAAAAAACCTACCATTGAAAAGATGAATGCCAATGGAGGAGCTTGGTACCAGTTTGCGTTCCCATCAGTTTGAAAATCTATTGTTTGTATCAATACAATAAATGTTAACAGGAAAGCAGCAACCAAATAAAACAACTGAATGCTCAACCACGAAAAATGCTTTGATAAATATCCGGCTAAAAATCTACTGACAGCTATCGATCCTGCATAAATACTGAGAAACGAAGCTGATTGTGCGGAAGTCAGTTTAAAGATTTCTTTATTAAAAGTCGGAAGCCATGTGCCGAAACTTTGTTCAATCATTACATATAAAAACGCACAGATAATGAACACCCAGACCATTGGGAACTTAAACAACGCAAACATTTTTATGAAACTGGATTCTTTTGCTTCTTCTTTAACCTCGCTTTCATCCATTTCCGTGAATAAAATTAGTATAAGTGAAATAACTGTCATTACTGCTATTACCCAGTATGTATTATTCCAATGACTCAAACTTATCATCACGGAAAAAATTAATGGGCCTGTAAGCGAGCCTGTCATGAATACTCCTTCAAGGGTATTCATAAAACCTGTGTGCTCCTTTTGGGTTTTGGTTATTAGTCCTACAGTCGAATAAACAGCCACTTTCATAAGGCCGAAACTGGAACCGGTAATAGCATATAATACAGGTGCCGACCAATATTGTGTTACGGAAGCAATAATCATGCATCCGACTGTAAGAGCAATCAAGCCATAAATTAGTGTTTTGCGGTATCCAACCTTGGGCACAAACG
>CAJHYN010000616.1_pt1 | contig 30288 bp, 31 predicted proteins | sample 9198641 | NCBI WGS metagenome assembly CAJHYN01 (sample SAMEA7708370, study PRJEB35096) | sediment metagenome | biome: marine neritic benthic zone biome [ENVO:01000025]; feature: sediment [ENVO:00002007]; material: shallow marine sediment [ENVO:03000034] sea grass bed [ENVO_01000059] ... | reverse complement strand
GGAATACCACTTAGGTTTCTAAATACTTTTGGTTGTCTTTTTAGTAGTAAACAGCGACTTTTTTGCATATGATATTCTCGGTTTTCCTTTGATTAAAGCTAATAAATATTTCGCATTTTAAACAGCTTTTTATTTTGCAGTAACTCTATTATAGAATCAAAAAAAACAAATAATAATTTACAAGACAGGGTAAAACAAGCGATTAAACTAGGAATATGATTTATGAGTGATGAAAAATCAGAGATGAAAACATTATTCAAAAAATTTAAAGAAAACTTTTTATCGTACTTATTTCTATTGCTAAGTGAATTCCAAGAAATAAATATTCTTATAAATGAGTTAAAAAATTATAAACCATTTGAACTTGATGTGAGAGAGGCAACACCGACTCAGAATGCACTTAATATAGCAGTTGTAATTTCGTATGCACGTAATTTTAAAAGAAGTTATGGATTTTATAATATCGAAGAAATAAATTATCAATTGAAACAAGATTTTACTGAAGAAGAAAAAAAACTACATAAACGAATAATTGTTGAAAGAGACAAGGAATACGCTCATTCAGATGCCTCAGCAAATGATATTCAAATTTATAATGAAGGTCTATTTTCCCATAGTAGGAAAACAGTACGACAGTTATTAGAAAAAAATGAACTTCTAATGCTACAAGAAATGGTTGCGAAAATAAGAACAGAAATAGAACATAAAATTAAATACTTAAAAAATGATTAAAACCCGCCCAATCTGTCGCGCAAACCGAGTATAATTATTTTTATTAATTCTAATAGAGCGAGGTCAGAGAGAAGGGATTCCAATATTCCTAAAAATATAAAATCAAAAAAACAACCGGTATCGCAATCCCCAATAAAATCAACCACTTTCCTCTACCCGCAATACCTTTTTTGCCTTGAATCATCAGTGAACCTGAAACTGCTAATAAAATTAAAGCCACTGCAAAAAGGTCAGCGACATAAGTCCATAATTTCTTTGGTGCATTCAAATGCAAAAAATTTGTCTCTCTAAATACCGGCCGGTTGCTAATTGTTTCAACAATTACTTGTGCTGTTTCGGTATCTGCATAAATAGTTTTGCCTTCAAAATACAATTCAATTTTATTTGGGAGAGGTTTGAAACTGTTTTGCAGTGAATCCGCAATGGATAGCTTGTTAATAAGCAAAGAAACCAACTCATCTTTTGATAGTGATGAGTCGGCTATTCCGGCAATCTCAACCGTATCTCTTTCAATTATGTAATTCGGATTCCAATCGTCAACATGATTAACAGCTATGCCGGAAATAGAATAAATAATAATTAAACCAAAACAGATATAACCAATATCGCGGTGGAGTAATCTATTAAACTTGCGCCACTTCATTAATTTACTACAGCACCCAAACCTTTAATTTGATATTTTGTGTCGTGAGCAACACAGCCTTCTTCACCTTCTTTATGTGCGCATTTATGATCCGGGTTTGGATTTAAGGCGTAAACTTCACCTTCAACAAGAGCGGTTTTACCTTTTATTTCCATAGGAAAAACAATTTCACCGTCTTTAACTTTTATCCTAATTTTCTCATATTCTTTGTCACTTGCGATGTCAATCCAGCAGCCTCTCTTTTTGCAGACACCAACCACAGTACCTTCAAGCAAAACTTTTTTCCCGACAAAATCTTTCGGTGTTTCAAGAATTTTAGAAACAGGTGTTTTTTCTTTTAGTGTTAAATCTTTTCCAAATTTCTTACCATCTTCAGCATTAAATGAAGAAACAAAGAATGTCGCAGCAAAAACAAATAAGAATATTTTTTTCATACCGATAGCTCCAATTATTGAAATTATTACTCAAAAATTAAATAAAGAGAATTTAACTGCCAACAAATAAATGAAACCTCTGAAAAATTAGTCAATGTCATGTTGAGCCTGTCGAAACATGTTTTTCAATTTCAACAAACCACATTTCGACGAGCTCAATGTGACAGCAAATTTACAACTCTAATTTTTCAGAAGTTTATAAATGTTAGTTCAGGATTCTTTTTTTATCTTACTATTATAAATACACAGAAATTAAATTGGTTTTCAGAATACAGCAGGGACGTCATGGACCATTCCATGACGTAATTTGCTGGGCGTTATTGTCAACAAATGCCTGTCCGCCGTACTTTGTACTAAGGAAGGCGGGGTCGTTGACACCCCAGTTTGGGTATTGCATATTCTGAAAATCAATTTCGGTAAAAGTACAATCAATAATAATAAATAATCAATAGAATTGTTTGCTCAAGTAGTTTTCCCATTGCCTTTCAGAAATGTTTTCACTTATTCGATACCGGATATGCTGGAAGAGTCCGTACAAATTGGAGTTCGTGTGGTAGTTCCTTTCGGCAAAAGAACCTTAACCGGATTTGTAATTGATACTACTGAAACAACAGACGTAAAAGAAAAAATAAAACCCATTCGTGATGTGCTCGATGACAGGCCCATTTTCACAAAAGAATCACTCAAATTTTATGAGTGGATTTCGGAGTATTATATCAGCTCATTGGGAGAGGCACTTAAAAACTCGGTACCATACGGGTCAGATGTTGAATCGAAAAAAACAATTGTAGGCGATAAAGATTTTTCAGAAGAACTTTATAATAAAGAGAAAAATAAAAACTCAGCTAAAGCAAAGATATTAAAAGCATTAACTGAAAAAGAAGTTTATAAAATCTCACAGCTACAAAAAATTGTAAAAAAGAAAAGTATTTACTCAACGCTAAATACACTTCAAAAAGCTGGTGCTGTTACAATACTTAATCAAATTGAAGAAGCAAAAGTACGTGCAAAAAAAGTGAAGTTTGTAAGGCTTGCAAAATCTGTTGACGAAATTTTACAGTTCATGCCCGAGGTTGAAAAAAAATCAGCTAAGCAGACTGTTATTCTACTTGAACTAATTTCAAACAAAGAGCACGAAATTCAGCAAAGCGAACTGCTAAAGAAAACAAAAACTCACTCTGCTACAGTTGCTAGTTTAGTCAAAAAAGAACTGGTAACCGTTTTTGATAAAGAAGTTGAGCGCGTCTATGAAGAACAGTACAGCGAAGAAATTAAAGATCACGAACCAACTGAAGACCAGCAGAAAATAATTGATGAAGTTGGACAACAAATTGATGACGCAAAATTCCAATCATATTTGCTTCACGGAGTAACAGGCAGCGGCAAAACACAAGTCTATATTGAGCTTGCAAAAAAAGCGCTTTCATTAAATAGAACTGTGCTGATTCTTGTTCCGGAGATTTCATTAACACCACAAATCACTTCACGGTTTTATAACAACTTCGGAAAGATTATAACCGTAATGCATAGCCGCATGTCGCTAGGCGAGCGTTACGATTCGTGGAGAAATATTATCGCCGGGAAATATAAGGTTGTCATCGGAGCACGCTCAGCTTTGTTTGCACCTTTAAATAATATCGGATTAATAGTTGTGGACGAAGAACACGACTCAAGTTATAAACAATTCGAAATGGTTCCAAAATACCATGCCCGTGATGCAGCCATATTGAAAGCACACTTTAGCAATTGCCCCGTTTTGCTTGGCTCTGCCACGCCCTCAATTGAAAGTATGTACAATGCGCAATCCGGGAAATTTACTCTACTGGAATTAAAAGAAAGAGTTGATAACGCAAAGCTGCCGAATATTAAACTTGTTGATTTAACAATTGAAAAGAAAAAGAAGAAACTTGAAAATTCACTTTCGCAGCCCTTAATAAACGCTATCCGAGACAGACTTGATAAAAAAGAAGGGATAATAATTCTGCAGAATAGGCGAGGATTTTCAACACAAATATTTTGCGAAGATTGCGGCACAATTCATATTTGTCCTGACTGTTCCGTGCCAATGGTCCACCACATTGATAGAAATATAGTACAATGCCATTACTGTGGAATAATTCAGCCCGTACCAAGGGGTTGCACTTTTTGCGGCTCAATAAAATTAAAGTTTTTCGGTACCGGCACACAAAAGGTTGAAGAAGAATTGGAATATTATTTCCCGGAGATAAAAATTGAACGGATCGATTCAGATTCGATCAGCAAAAAAAATAAACTCAGCTCAATTCTTAACAGATTCAAATCTGGAGAGATTGATGTTTTGGTGGGCACTCAAATGGTTTCAAAGGGATTAGATTTTTCCAATGTTACTTTGGTTGGAGTTATTTCTGCAGAGACAACTTTGTGGCTGCCGGATTTCAGGGCTGATGAAAGAACATTCCAGTTATTAACGCAAGTATCCGGCCGTGCAGGCAGAAGTAAAACCGAAGGTGAAGTAATTATTCAGACTCATAATCAAAAACACTTTGTTTTACAGAAAGTTTTGCAAAATGATTATAACGGTTTTTATAAAAGCGAATTAGCTCTGCGCCACAAGGGTGAATACCCTCCTTTTACACGTTTGTGTTTAATTGAATTCAAACATGAAAAAGAAAGAAATGCGCTAGTATCTTCTAATTTTTTCCATTCCATACTAAAAAATTATTCCAAAGGGTTGGAAGTAACTCAACCCTCACCAGCAGCAATTGCAAAAATAAAGGCCCAGTACCGCTATCAAATATTAATTAAAAGCAACAGGAAAACAGACCCGAACGGAAAACTTTTAAGAAATGCTGTTTTGAATTCTTACATTGATTACAACCAAAAATCAAAATTCAAAGATATAAGAATAATAATCGATATTGACCCGCAGAGTGTGGCTTAAAATATACTTGCAAATATACTTGTCAATTTATATTTTGCAATAAAAAGGTAATTCAACATGCCTCAGATTTCATTATATGTTGATAACGAAACATTAAAGAAAGTTGAACAAGCTGCCAAACTTGAAAAGAAAACAATCTCAAAATGGGTTTCTTCTAAATTAAAATCTTCTTTGAAGAATGATTGGCCAAGAGAATGGTTCAATTTGTACGGTTCTATCAAAGATGAATCTTTTGTTGAAGCAGAGGAACTTAGTTCAGATAAAGATATTAAGAGAGAAAGTTTATGAAGTATTTTATCGACACTAATATCTGCATATACTTCTTAAAAGGAAGTTCTAATAATCTTCAAAAAAAATTTCTCGAATTAATTCCTAATGACATCAAGATTCCGTCTATAGTTAAAGCTGAGCTGCTTTACGGCGCTGAAAAAAGTGCAAAGAAAAAAGAGAATCGCAAATTGATAACTAATTTCTTATTCCCTTTTGAAATAGTTTCCTTTGAAAGTAACACTGCAGACTCATATGCAAAAATCAGGTACCAGTTGGAGAAAAAAGGAGAAATAATTGGCCCAAATGATCTAATCATAACGTCAATAGCTTTGGCAAACGAAGGAACTTTAGTTACAAATAACCTAAAAGAATTCAAGCGTGTAAAAGGATTAAGAGTAGAAAACTGGTTATAAAAGTGTTTATTAATTAGCATCCATAAACTGAGTGTAATACTAAAAAAGGGCAGTAACATAATATGTTAGCCGCCCTCTTTCTAAAAACTAGCCGCCTGTTAAAAACCTAAGGGGCGGAAAAGCCTGAGCGATATAGAAAAATAATAGTCCACCAAGCAGCCAAAGAGCAAAAACCATAAGAAAATATTTTCCTATAGATTCGGATTTAAACATTTTTGCCAACCCTACACTTATAACAGCATAAAACCAAATAGAAAATACATCAACTTTGGCGAGCAAAAATCCGGTAATTGTTGAAGTATCAGATTCCAAGATAGCGGCAAGGCTTGTACCCTGAAAAAATCTTCCCATAGCAAAAGCCATTATAACCATAACAACTATTTGAATCGCTGTTATGTAATATGCCAAACCGTATGAAGACAAAACTTGACTGTAACCGCCATCTCCTTGCAAAGCAAATTTTGCCAAAAGCCAGTAGACAAGTGCAATAATGAAGAAAATGATGAAAGTACCACCTACTATACCGATGGCTGTAAATACCATTTGTGCGCTTTGCTGGTTCTCCATAAAATCTCGTGTCTGCTCAATTTGTGCATCCGCCTGCGACCTAGTAAGCTGTCCATTTTCAACCATTTGATTCATTTGTTTTTCGATCGCTGTCATCTGCTTCTCAATAATTGAGTATTTAATCCTTGGGTTACTCATCATCAACACGTTTGCAAGAAATGCAACAATAACAACAATAAGCAGAGGAAAAAACCAATCAGTTGCTTTTGCAGGAAATTTCGCCATTTGAGCAAAAGTTCTTCCTGGTTCAGTGAAAACACCAACAAGCTTATCTGTATGGCTAAGCTGGTATTCTTCCTGTTCGGAGGTTTCTTTATCTTTTTCAGATACTTGGTCTTTAAATTCCTCCATTCATTACTCCTATTTTGATAAATACTTTATTGGTTTCATTTTTTAGCAGAAATGTCAAACAGTTTACTTTTTCACACAAAGCAGAATTATTTGCCCACATCGAAATAATTTATTCTATTTTATACGAAAGGCCTTATAATTTGATAAAATTTCTAACGACTTTCCAGTCTTTTTCTAAAGTTAATTGGCTATCAATGACAAGCTCAAAAAATAATACCTTGAATCCCAAATAAAAGCCCCATAGTTTCTGCTCATTCTAAAAAGGAAGTTGGGGATGATTTGCTTCTATAAATATTTTTTATCTGGCTTTATTATAGCTTCTACTTTTTTTAATGCTCAACCCGTTTGGAAGAATAGAACGGCCGGCAATAAGTTTTTAAATTCAATAGAATTTTACGATTCTCAACACGGAGTGGCTGTCGGGGGTTCAGGAACAATTCTCTTATCTGAAAATTCCGGCAATAATTGGAAAAGTATTACTTCAAATAGTTCTGAAGATTTCTGGGATGTTCATTTCTTTAACAACTCATTTGGAGTAATCTGTGGAAAAAACGGCGTGCTCTTAAAAACCAGCGACGGGGGTAATCAATGGGAAGATATAGACAGCGGTATAAATGATGATTTGAGAACTATATTCATTATAGATTCCCAAAACATTATAACAGCTGGTGAAAATGCCAAAATTTATAAATCTCCAAATGCAGGCGAAAGCTGGACCGAAATTCCTGCACCTGACAATGTTAATAGCGAGTTTAACAGCATCTATTTTGTTAACGATACACTCGGATATATTGTTGGCAGGGGGGCAATAATTAAAACAACTGATGCAGGTGATAGCTGGCAATTTCAGACAAACGGCACAGATCATTCAATTCAAGACGTATTCTTTTTTGGACCCGATACAGGTGTAACCATTGGAGAAAACAGGGAATCATTTGTAACAGAGGATGGAGGTAAAAACTGGAGGTCAACTTCATTTGTTTCATTAAATGATATGAGTGGTTTCTCTTTTGCAAATAAGAATCTGGGCATTGGTGTTGGCGGGGCAGGGTCAATAATAAAAACAACTAACAGAGGGCTAAGCTGGTCTGAAGTGCCGAATGAAATTTCAAACGGTTTATCTTCTGTCTACCTGTTAAACCAGAATGACGCAATTGCAGTAGGAAACGACGGAATAATAATTAAATCAAATGATAGCGGCGAGTCATGGAAAAATATTTCAATTGGTACCAAATCTGATTTACGAGCTGCTTCAAGAATAATTAACAATACAGGATTCCTTGTTGGAAGTGGCGGTACGATACTCAGAACATCAGATAAAGGCAATTCTTGGATTCATAGCAATAGTGAGGTAACATTGCTTTTAACTTCAGTAGAAATGATTGATGAGAACATTGCAATAGCTGTCGGGGCACGAGGATTAATTATCAAAACAAGCGATAAAGGTGATAGCTGGCAGACCATCAATTCAAATACAAGTGAAAACCTTTTCGGATTACATTTTGTGAATGAACAAACTGGCTTTGCAGTTGGCAGTAACGGAATGATTAAAAAAACTACTGACAGCGGAAATAGTTGGAGTACCTTACAGTCAAGGTCGCAAGAGACTTTTACATCTGTGTATTTTGCAAATCAAAATGCTGGGTTTGCTGCCGGGAATAATGGGACAATCATAAAAACAACAAATAGCGGTGATAACTGGAATGAGCTGACAACAGGCACTACAGAAAATCTTTGGGACATTTCATTTGTTAATGAAAGCTTAGGTATTGCCGTTGGAAGAAGTGGATTAATTATTAAAACAAATGACGGAGGAAATAATTGGGCTAGAATGGAAAGCCAAACTACAAGAGAGTTAAGAAGTGTTTTATTTGTTGACGAATCCAAGATAATTGTTAGCGGTTTGTCAGGAACGATTTTATATTCAAATGACTCCGGTGAAACATGGCAAGTGACTAACAGTGGGGTTACTTCGCCAATGTTTGGTTTGTCTAAAGATGAAAACGGCAATAGAATAATTTCAACCGGCGGATTTGGAACAATTCTAACTGCAGACTTGAATGAAATTATAACCTCAATAGAAGATGAAAATATTCTTGATAGTTCATTTGAGTTATTCCAAAATTATCCAAACCCATTTAATCCAAGTACTACCATAAGTTATACAATCCCAAATGTAGGTGATGCCTTGCCTCGGCGGATTGCATCATCTACCAATGTATTATTAAAAATCTACGATCTGTTAGGAAACGAAATTGTTACATTAGTAAATGAAGTAAAACCTCCGGGAAATTACAAAGCGATTTTCGATGCTAGTAATTTCTCTAGTGGGGTTTATTATTATCAATTACAAGCTAGAGATACTGAATCAAGTTCGGGACATGTTTTTATCAAAACAAAGAAGATGATCCTTCTCAAATAGTAATTTTTTCTACCTAGAAATGACTTTTTTAATCTTCGTTTTCCGGCAGATCAATAAAATTCAATTTACATCCTTCTTTCTAAAAAACAATAGCGACTTGCCAATCTTTTTTCAAAAGACTAAGTTTACAGTTCAACTAAGGAGATACTTATGAAGACGATTATAGAACCATTTAAAATTAAGTCAGTAGAACCGATCAGGTTTACCTCGAAAGAAGAAAGAGTAAAAATATTAGAAGAAGCAGGATATAATCCATTTTTGATTCATGGTAATGATGTAATTATTGATCTATTAACCGATAGCGGTACATCCGCCATGAGCGCAAAACAATGGGCTGGAATTATGGAAGGCGACGAAGCATATGCAGGCTCAAAAAGTTTTTACCGCTTTGAATCAACCGTGCGAGAATTAACCGGCGATAAATTTATCATCCCAACTCACCAGGGAAGAGCCGCAGAAAAAATATTATTTTCAATTGTGGGCGGCGAAGGCAAATACATCCCGAACAACACGCACTTTGATACTACCCGTGCAAATGTTGAATTCTCAGGCGCTGAAGCAGTTGATCTTGTTTGCGAAGTGGGCAAACATCCCGAACAGCGAGCAGACTTTAAAGGCAACATGGACGTTGATAAACTTGTTCAATTTATTGAAAAAACGGGTGTTGAAAACATTCCGCTTGTGATGATTACAGTTACTAATAATTCCGGCGGCGGTCAGCCGGTTTCAATGCAGAATATTAAAGACGTTAGTGCCGTTTGTAAAAAATATAATCTCCCTCTTTTCTTTGATGCTTGCCGTTTCGCAGAGAATGCATACTTTATAAAAAAACGTGAAAAGGGTTACGAAAATAAATCGGTTAAAGAGATTTGCCAGGAAATGTTTTCATACGGTGACGGAGCAACGATGTCCGCGAAGAAAGATGCGTTTGTGAACATAGGCGGCTTCCTCTCCTTGAATGATGAAGAACTTGCAATGAAAAGCCGTAATTTGCTGATTGTTACTGAAGGGTTTCCAACTTACGGCGGATTGGCAGGACGTGACCTTGAAGCTGTTGCACAAGGTTTGGAAGAAATTGTTGACGAGAATTATTTGATGTACAGAATCAGAAGCACTGAATACCTTGGCGAAAAGTTAATAAATGCCGGTGTGCCGATTATTGAACCGCCTGGCGGACATGCTATCTATATTGACGCAAAAAGATTTCTCCCCGATATTTCTCCAAGCAAGTTTCCAGGACAATCAATAACCAATGAGCTTTACATTGTTGGCGGTGTACGTGCAGTTGAGATAGGTAGTGTTATGTTTGGTAAATATGATGAAAATGGTAACCACATTGCACCTTCAATGGAGTTGGTACGTTTGGCAATTCCGCGAAGGGTTTACACACAAAGCCATATTGATTACGTTGCTGAAGTGATAATCGAAGTTTACGAAAACAGAGACAAACTTAAAGGTTACGAATTTACTTATGAAGCTCCAATGTTGAGACACTTTACTGCAAAGTTCAAGCCGCTATAAATTTCAAAAGCCGTCATTTTTTGCTAAGAAATTGGCGGCTTTATTTTTGTGTTAAAGCTAAATAGTCATCCAGATCATCAAGTTTTGATTGCCAGAATTTTCTGTACATGTTTAGCCATTCATCAATGATTTTAAGCCCTTCTGGATTTGCATAGCAGAATGTTTCCCTGCCTTTGTGCTGAATATTTATGAGTCCTGCATCAGCCAAAACTTTAATGTGTTTTGTTATCGCCTGCCTCGACTCTGTAAACTTACTCGAAATGAAATTAATGTTAAGCGCCATTGAAGCCACAACAAGCATTTTCAGAATATCCCGTCTTTTGGAATCAGCAATTGCTTTGAAGATCTTATCTTCTTTAGTTCTTTTCATAGCTCTCCAAATAATTTTCAATTAATCCGAGAACCATAACCCATCCTTCTTCGTTCCGCTTGTAAAGGTCAGGATGATCTTTATATTTTTCTATGCCTTCGTGCAGTATTGTGAGCTTTGTACCACTTTCAGTTTCTTTCAATTTCCAGCTTACAATCGTCTCAATTTCTGTGTTTTCCTTTATCCATGAATATACCATTAAAACAGGTTCTTCTAGATTTATGATTTTACCGCGTACCTTAGTATACTCGTTTTCAAATGAATACTCACTGCCAACTACGGGCTTAAAATCACCGGGGATAAACCACTTGGCAATTGCTTCGGGATTAGTTATAGCCTTCCAAACTTTTTCAATAGGATAATTGTATTCTTTCTCAACCGTGAGAGATTTTACCATTTCACACCTTGATATTATTTGATGTGAAATATAAAAAAATACCGGGTGAATAAATTGCCGAATAGAATGACACTGCCCTCATTTTTACTTTTTACCAATCCAAATAATGTCATTCTGAACTTGTTTCAGAATCTTAATTTAATAGATTCCGGATCAAGTCCGGAATGACAACAGTTTCTAAAATTAGGGCAGCATATTAACTTTTAGTTCGACTTCATTGCACGAAGTCCGGCTAACTTTCTCGCGTAACCTATTTGTCCAAGGTGATATGCTTCATGATAAATAAAGAAGTTTATTAAATCATACCTAGTACCCATGTTTGGAATCTCAGTGTGCAATTCTTCGTCTGTTAATTCGGAAATTACGTTTACCAATTTATTTGAGATGCCTTCCCAGTGGCTTTTTATTTCTTCAATAGTTTTATAATCATTTGCTTCTTCAAGTTTTGGAAAATACATTTTGTTGTACGGGTCCTGATCTTCAACACCGCAAATATTTGCAAGCATATATCTGCAAGTTAAAATGTGTCCCAAGAGCCAGTTTATATGATTAGAATTTTTGCCAGGTCTTTCAAAAGATTTTTCATTAGTTAATTCTTCATAAGCATTGTTATAAATGCCGCTTTGAAAGTTCAGCATTGCAACCATTACTTCAGCTTGTTTTGATTTTGTTTCAGCCATTTTATATCTCCTTTATTAATTGATGTTTTGTTAGTTGGTTGAATTTTTATACCCAAGCGATGAAAAGATTACTGCAAGCACAAAAAGCGATATCCCGATCCCGCCGCTTGAAAATGCCTGATAGCCCGGCAAAAGAAGAAATATTACTAGTCCAAGTTCTACGGCAGATAGCACGAGAAGATTGAGCCAATAACCCAGCCTGATATTTTTCCAGTTGTAAGCCAACGATACAACAATTGCAAAAACTCCAAACCATACAATGTTATAAGCATGATAACTTAGAATACCGCTTAATGCTTGATTGGAGAGGCTTTGAAATTCTTCAGGATTTGTTCCTGTTGCCTGCATCGCTATTTGGAAAACAGAGTTATCCTGCATCATTATCATTCCACCACCGAAGATGTGCAAGACTCCCCACAAAACATAAAACATAGCTCCTACCTTATGTATGTTTTTCATATTGCCTCCTTTTAATTGAAAAAATCATTATGCAACTTTTCGGTTGCCTAATATAGAATCAGCATTTATTAAACGCAACTAAATAGTTGCTTTTTTTAATCCTCAATTGTCTATTTATTTTTTGGAGTAAAACTCGAAGATCTTATCAATCCACTTCTCCTGTGAAACAAAGCGGGGTCTTTCGCCCAGAAACATATACTTTTCAGGCAGTCCTTCTTCAGTTATCTCTTTTAAGGATTTACCGTTATCAATTTTCTCTTTTATTATTTCAATAGTCTCTTTAATATTTTTGTACCAATTCCTGTAATCTTCTTTATTAAAGTAACTGATAGGTTTATCTTCGAAGTAACCGTGACCAGGAACTATTTTAACATTGTCAGGAAATTCATCTAAAAAATATTCAATGTTCGATAAGTACCCTTCCACGTCAGCACCGCTTCCAAAAGCAAATACCGGGTACCTATCGTGAAAATAATAATCACCAACTGCAAGTACATTTGAGTTTACAAAATAAACTGCCAGATCACCATTTGTGTGCCCGGCACTTAAAGGAATTATCCTTATTTTTTCTCCATTGAAACTAAATTTCATCTCGTCAACAATTGTAATATCAGGCAAACCTTGAGAAGGCATCTTCTCTCCCTCCTCATCATATAATCCTTCTTCAATTAATTTTGCTTTTAGATTTGGGGATGATATTATTATTGCCTCCTTACCAAAGAGCATATTGCCTTCAGTGTGGTCAGCATGAACATGTGTGTTTATAATCAAATCAACTTTTTCTTTTCCCATGCTCAGCAACTCTTTCCTGATGAACGGTGTAGATTCAATCAAGTTTGCATCAACCATTAATACCCCGTCTTTGCCAACTGAAATAACAGAAGACGGATTTCCTATTTTCGAATTGCTTCTTATCATATAAATTCCATCTGCTAACTTAAGTGTTTCGATTGGTGTCTGGGCAAATATACTTGTTATTAAAAGGAATAATACCAGTAAATGATTTTTCTGCATTTGTATCTCTCCTATTTATTTGAAAATAGAATTCCATCTAAATTAAGAGGTTCAGTATTATTAGAAAGTTCCCAAGCTAAAAAATAAACCAGCCTGCTTACTTTTTGTATCTTCTCAAAATTAATTTTTTCAAATGTATCAGAGGGTCGATGATAGTCTTTATGATCCCCAGACGTATAATAAACTACCGGAATATCTTTCTTTGCAAAATTAATTTGATCGCTTCGAAAATAAGTTCTCTCAGGATGTTCAACGGAATTTTCAGAATAATCAAAATAAATATCTGTTCTATTAGCCGCTTCTTCACTCAATTCGTGGAGTCTATTCGAATGAAAATTTGAGCCAATTGCTTGAACCGTATCCAAAGCATTTCTTCCGATCATATCAATATTAATCATTGTATATGTGTTTTCAAGTGGAAGCAACGGATTATTAGTATAGTATTTTGAACCAATAAGCCCAAGTTCTTCTGCTCCAAAAGCAATAAATAATAAACTTCTCTTGGGTTTATATTCATTAACTGTAAAAGCCTCTGCGACTTCCATTATTCCTGAAGTACCGCTCGCGTTGTCGTCTGCTCCATGAAAAATAACCCCGCTCTCACCTACTCCCAAATGATCATAGTGTGCACCAATCACAACAACTTCGTTCTTCAACTCCGGATCAGAACCTTCGAAATACCCAACAACATTACTTCCTTCTTTCATACCGGATTTTAATTTTAAATCAAAATTTATTTTTACACCGGAAAAGTCTAACTCTTCGTCAAGACTTTCTTCCGAAAGTTTTTCTCTAATTTTATTTAATTCCAATCCAGCAGCAGAGAATATTTTTTCGCCCATTTTATCATTTATAATTATCTCATTAAAAACAAATTCAGGTTTTTCCATCCACGCTTTTGGGGCTAAAAGCTGATCTTTAAAATATTTTATTCCTTGATTTACAAATGAGTCATCAATAAAAATTATCCCTTTGGCTCCTTTTTCTTCTGCAATCTTCTTTCTTTTTTTTATCGAACGGAATACTTGAATTGGACTTGAAGGTTTGTTGTTTGCATTTTTGGGCAAGCTTGTAAAAGCAAGCACGTACTTGTCCTTTATATCTATTCCTTTAAAGTCATCATAATTTATTTCTTCTTCTGCGTAAGCATGTTTTGCAAAAACTAATTCAATATCAATATTGAATTCATCCGGAAGATTTGCAGTCACAATAAAATCCTGTAGAAAACTATATCTTGTCTCTTCATTGTTTTCGACAATAGTTAATGTTGTTGCGTTTGAATGACTACTTTCATGGAAAGAGAATTTTTGCAGCATTGTTTTATTACCGCTTACAGGCTCCAAGCCCGATTTTGCGAAGTGTGTAGCAACAAATTTAGCAGTTATATCTCCGCCTCTTTCACCAGATTTCCGTCCTTCCAGTTCCGAGGAACTTAAAAACCAAACGAGTGGCCTTAAGTCTTTCACAGCTATTGATTCAAACCCAAGTTTTGTTTTTTCATCAGGCTGAGCATTAGTAAATACTGATATAGTGGAAAGCAAAATTACGGCTGTGAAAATATATTTTATATAAAAATTCTTCATTGTATTCTCCCTCTTTAAAAATTAGAGATTGTTATTCGTACTTTATACTTTTTATTGGGTTGGCATATGCGGCTTTTAGAGACTGATAACCGACAGTGAACCACGCAATTAATAAACTTAACAATCCTGCAATTAAAAATTCATTAATTTCTATTTGCGTCCTGAAAACAAAATCTTGCAGCCACAAATCCATTGAGAAATAAGCTATTAAGTTGCCTATAATTATTGCCAGCAAAACCAGTAACGAAAACCTTTTTATAAACATCATTGATAGCCCTGCAGAAGAAGCACCGAGTACTTTTCTTATTCCTATCTCTTTTGTTTTTTGTGAAGTAACAAAAGAAGCTAGACTAAATAACCCAATACATGCAATCAAAATAGCAAGCCCTGTAAAATATGAAAAGAAGCTTCCCAATCTTTTTTCCTGTTCAAATAATCTTTCAAAATCTTCGTCTAAAAATTTATACTGGAAAGGATAACCGGGCTCAAAGGCTGCCCATTTTTGTTCAATAAAATTAAGTGTCTCTTTTATGTTTTCGGTTTCGAAACGGACTGAAACATACCTGTGCGTTTTTTTATCAATTCTTAAGACCAGCGGCCTAATCTCTTCCTGCAGCGATTCGAAATTAAAATCCTTCATCACACCTATTACTTTTTTAGGCTTAACACCACGTCCTCTTGCTATCTGTGAGACAAGTTGTTTGCCAACCGCCGATTCAACTGTCCACCCAAATGCTTTTGCTGCTTTTTCGTTGACTAAATAAGCATCAGTTGAATCACTTGGAAAGTCTATTGAAAAATCACGCCCTGCTACAATTTCAATTCCGTGCGTTTCAACAAAATCAATTGACACTCTATTCAGTACCGCAACATAAGCAGAATTTCTGTCAGCACCTTCCGGCGCAAAGCTAGCTATCAAAAAAAACCTACCCGGTACGCCGTCTGCCGTTGATGCATTCAATATTTTATTATTCAGCAAAAGCTCGTTTCTAAAACTATCAAAACGATTAATAGCATCCTGCGATTCCATCTGTAAAACAATTACCTGGTCTTTGGCAAAACCAAGTTTCCTGTTCTGCATATATTCAAGCTGTTTTATAACTATTCCAGTTCCACTTAACAATGCAATAGAAACTGTAAATTGCGCAATAACTAATCCGTTTCTTATCCAGGCGTGTTTACCTCCTTTAGTCACTTCGCCTTTCAACACAACCGCAGGTTGATATGAAGAAATAATTAGTGCAGGATAGATGCCTGAAATTATCCCGACAACTACTGTTAACAAAAGCATTCCGCCAAAAACATCAATGTTTGCAGAAAAGTTAGAAGTCAATGTTAAATCTTTATTAGCGATTGAATTGAAAACCAGTAAAAATAGTTCTGCTAAAATGTATCCGATAAAAACTGAAATAAATGTAATTATCACGGACTCGCCAAGTAACTGTTTTATCAACTGCTCTTTATTGGAACCGAGCACTTTTTTCAATCCAACTTCCTTAGCGCGGGATGATGCTTTTGCCGTTGCAAGGTTCATATAATTAACAGATGCAACAATGATTAAAGAAAGTGCAACAAGTGAAAAGATATAAACATATTGCTTATCGCTTAGCACAGCTATCTCATGAACGCCTTCATGGTCAAGATAAATATCAGATAGTTTTTGCAAATAGAACTCTGCACGCAAACCGCCTTTTTCCAATTCTTCAAAAGGCTGTCCTAAAGCACGTTCAACTTGAGGTGCAATGTATTTTCTTAAAATTACTTCATTAATTTTGTTTTCAAGTTCGCTTTGAATTACTTCTTCCCTAACCAACATGTAACAATATGTGTTGGCTCCCAGCCATGTTGTTCTCCGGCTTAATGGGAGTGATGAAAAGGATGCGAGAAAGTCATACCTTAAGTGCGACTTTGAATAACCACTTTCCATAACTCCGGTAATAATATAATCTTGATCCTTATTGAACCGCAAAGTTTTACCGATTGGATTTTCATTGCTAAAATATTTGTCTGCCATTTCTTCAGTAATGATTACTGAAAAGGGGTTTTTGAGCGCTTCTGTTTGATTACCTGCTTTAAGCGGAATTGTCATTGCATCAAAGACTGTTGAATCAGCCCACATCCAGTGAGGCTCATAGAACTTTTTATCTTTTTCAACATATTCAACAAGTTTTGACCCACTGCCAACATCAGCGAAAAACCTTGCTGCTGCAGTAACCTCAGGCATTTTCCTCACAAGTGTTTCAGCTAACGGCGCCGCCGTAAACGAAGCATTGATGGGTGTTCCGCCAAAGTTTCCCTTAAAAGAAGCCAGGTAAACATTTTCAATATTTTCGTGATGTTGATCGTAGCTAAGTTCATCGCGGACATACAAAAGAATTACTATTGCAGCGGCTATACCTACTGCAAGCCCGCCTATATTTACTATTGAATATGTTTTATTTCTCAATAGATTTCTAACCAAAGTTTTTATATAATTTGACAACATATATCACCTCATGTTTTTAGTTGAGGCAGGAAGTGATGCCGATTATCCTGCCTCTCGGTCGCGAACAACACAACCTATAGGGGGTTTGGGGTAATGCAAATATTTTAAAGAGCTCGTCGAAACATGTTTTGGTTAATGACTGTCACACTTCGACGGGCTCAGTGTGACGTTTCATAAATATCACAACCGGGAAAAGATAAAGAGAAACCGTACCAGCGTGTGAATATCTGCATAGGCATTTCAGCATGTGTCTTCTTCCCGTTTGAGTAAATAAAATTATTCCTAATTATTTGTTCATTGCTCAACACTAAATCTTTGCCGTTGAAAAAAGCGTCTTCAGCATTAGTATAAATTGCACGCAGGGTAAACGTAACCGGGTCTTTGTAAACGACAATTCTTTTATCTTTTATTTCGTCAAATAAAAAACCGTTCTTTTGAACTTCTTCTTGTGGATAAAACTTTGCTTTGTCGTCAAACCACACACCCAAACCAATGTCCATTGTGCCTCTTCGCGTGTCCTCTTTCGGAATCGTTTTTGCGAATTGTATGTCGAGAACATTTACAGAACTGTTTGCAGGATTATGCGAATCAACTATGTAATCGTTTGCTTTGTAAAAGGGATTATCTTTACTAGCAGAATTATCATTGTTGGCATATTTGATCTCCGGGTAAGCAGTCAATGCTTGCTCAACTGTTGAATGCAGTATATTGAATGTCTTCAACCTTGTGCCTTTTAATTCACCAAAAATTGAAACACCTGAAATATGATCCCAATAAGACCTTGTTTCCCTGTCCCGCAAAACAATAACTCCGTTAAAAACAGCACCTGCCTCAAAGTGAAGCTTTCTTCCGTTCACCTCCGGTATAAATCCGGCGCCGCTGTTACATGCAACACAAAATGTTGCCATCCAGTTTTCGCTGTTTATTGTTCCTTGTGCAACGTGATTCCACGCCATTTGTCTTGTATTTAAGGCAACCTTTCCTTCGCTGAAATCAACAATCAAAATTCTATCTGTTTCAGATAACTCCTTCTTATCAACTGCCTTTTGGATAGAATATGTTTCTTCAACATAAAACGGCGGTAAAAAAGTGGGATCCATAATACTTGCGTAGGCTGTATCAAATTCAACTACTTCTTGCGAATGAATTGTTACAAATAAGCTTACTAAAAGTGCTATTGCTAAAGTTGTAGATTTCATACTTTTCATTATCCTCTCCTTTACCAGCCTCTCGATGGCGGTGGCTTAATGCCTTTCATTCGTAAATACATTATTGTTTTGCCATGCTCTCTTTGATGATGCTGCATCCACTTTAGAATGATCGAGAAGATGTCCGATTTGCCCTTAAAAAAAGCCACTTCTTTCTGAAGGTCATCATCTGCTAATTTTGCAAATGAATCATTAGCATATTCAAATGATTTTTCTAATTCCGTCAATACTTCGGTTTTTGACAACATTGGTGCTTCCTTAAAGGGATTTTCTTTTTCCATAATTAAAGAACCAAATAAATAATTCGCCCAAATTGTATGGATAATCTGGTTTGAAAAATTTCTAACGGATTCAACAGGGGTAAAATCAAAATATTTTTCCGGCATTAATTCTACTGCTTTTGTGACAGTTTTTTCGAATGCAGAAAAACTCTTCTTTATTTTGTCTACAGTTAAATTATTTGAGTAAACAACTGACTCCGACAAAAGAATAACGAACAAGAGTGGCGTAAAAAGACATAATTTATTTTTCATTTGAACTCCATTATAGTTGACCGGTTAGTTTATTATAGTCAAAAAAAATTCTAAGTTATAAGATTTCTATAATTACCGCCTAATTTTACTATTAGCTTCGGATCATTTTGCGTTTTAGACATTAGTAATAAGCCTTGTGTAAAAGTAAGTAATGCCGAGGCTGTTTCATCAATATTTACTGATTCATCAACAAACTTTTTCATTTTGGCATCAATCAAAATCTGCTTGAAGAAATTTATCCATTCATCAAAAACGAGCTTCACTTTATCTCTTACTATTTCACTTTGGGTGGCAAGTTCATTCGCGATGCTCCCAACCGGACATCCGATTACTTTCCCGTAACTTGTTTTAATTTTTGTATTTACGTTTGCCAAACTCTCAAACATGATGTCAATCTTTTTCAGCGGATTTTCCTGTTTATTAATTTGTTCACTAAATAAAAAACTTTTCAGATACATCCAATTCAAATCAATTACTGCTAATAGCAATTCTTGTTTAGATTTGAAAAAATGATAAAAACTTCCTTTGTTAATCCCGGCTTCTTTGCAAATTCTATCTACGCTGATTGAATTATAGCCTTTATTCATAAAAAGAATCTGTGAAGTTTTTACTATGGTTTCCTTTGCTTCACTTGTTCTTCCCATACTTGACCGATCGGTTAATTATTTTGACGTACAAATTTATTAATGGTTCAGAAAAAATACAAATTTTTTTATTTATTATTCGATTTGCTTAAAAGGATTAGATATCTCTTCATTGAAAGTTACAGCCAATTTCTATTTCGTAATTCCTAAGCATTTTCATCTTCTTTTATTTCTTCGTCATCTCTGTCCTCGTTTTCAGCAGAATCTATTTTTTCTTCTTTTGGTTTTGGCGAATCAAGTTTCAGGAGTATGCCCACTGCAATGCCCGTTAATAAAGCAATCAACAAAACATATGCGCTAGGAAGTTTTACAGAATAAAAAAGAAAATGAACTTCAATTACCTGTACATTTTGGATTGTGAAAATCACAGTAAAAACAAATAGCAGAACAATAATGATTTTTTTGACCATTGACTCTCTATTCCTAAAATGATTTCAAAATTTTCTCATAATACTTCACAAAATAGCGTGTTAATTTACTTAGTAATTTTGTGTTTGCAAATGAAATTGTTTTAAATTTGTAAAACGAATCCACTTCAATATTTCGGGAAGTAACTTTGGGTAAATTAAAAAAAGCATATTCATTTTCAAACAGGAAACAGATCTGGCGGCTACTTGTTACCGATACAGATAAACTAATAATTGAAACAAGAGATTTAAAATCAAAAGAAGTTTCTTTTAGCTGCCTCGAAGTTTTATCAGGCAAAAAAGTTTTCAAAAATTTTCAACTCGAAGAAAAAATCTGGCTGGGAATTGAAGAAATTTATAAGAATATAATTTGTTTTCACAAATATGCAAAGCCGGATATGCCTGGGCATAAAGGCATAATTGCGTTTGATATAGGATCAAAAAAAGTTATTTGGAGTACCGAAGAGTACTTATTTTTATTTGCTCATGAAGATAAGATATACACCTATAAAGAATTATTTGAAGGAAGAAGATTCTTTACTTTGAATTATAAAACAGGTGAATTGATTGACGACCTGGGCGAAAACTATGAACAGGTAAACGAATTAAGAAATGAGGTGAAATTAAAGAAAGATTATTCCTACTACCTATTCCCTGAAAATCTCTTTCAACAAGATAATACAAATACTCAAACTGGGGATATCATTTTTAATTTTATCAATAAAGATGATGTGCTTGGAAATATTGAATACATCTTAAATAGCAGCTTGCTTCTGTTTAATTACCACAAAAAAAATAAAGAAGGAAATTACAGTAATCTTTTTTTTGCGATTGATATTGACTCTCAGAAAGAAATTACTAAATTTGTTTTGAATTCTATGGTTAATTCTCCTGTTCCGGATTCATTCTTTATTTATAAAAATATGCTGATTTTGTTAAAAGAAAAAACGGAATTGATTGTATTCCAAATAGATAAGTAATTAAAATGGAAATCTCTCGCGAAGAGAAAAAAATTATCCTCGGCCTTGCAAGAAAATCCATTTCTTCTATCTTCAATAAGGACAAAGATACTGTTACGAATTTTGACGACTACGGAACACTTATGTCAAAATGCGGAGCCTTTGTTACCCTTACAATCAATAGTGAATTACGCGGCTGTATAGGTTACATTACTACCGACAATCCCTTACATGAAACAATTAAAGACGCCGCGGTGCAAGCCGCATTAAACGATCCCCGTTTTTCTCCTTTAACTGAGGAAGAATTTCATAAAATTGAAATTGAAGTTTCTATTTTATCTGAACCTTTTCCTATGAATAGTTACGATGACATTGAAATCGGGAAACACGGATTAATTTTGGAAGAAATGGGAAGAAGGGCTTTACTGCTGCCTCAAGTGCCGATTGAACACAATATGGACAGGGATAATTTTTTAAGTGCATTGTGCCAGAAAGGCAGTTTCAACCCTCTCATGTGGAAAGAAAGGATATTAAATATAAATCTATTTACCGCAATTGTTTTCTCCGAAAAAGAATTGGAGGAATAAATGGAACTTGTTAGAAAACCTTCTGTTGCTGGGATGTTTTACCCTGCTTCAAAAACAAAACTTGAAACAGAAATCAAATTAATGTTTGATTCGACTGCATTAGATTTTAACCACGAAAATATTTTTGGAATTATTTCGCCGCATGCAGGTTATGTTTATTCGGGTAAAACTGCTGCCCATGCTTATAAAACATTGATCGGTAAGAAATTTCAAACAGCTTTAGTAATTTCCCCGAGCCACAGAGAATATTTTCCAGGTATTTGTGTTTATGAGGGGGATGCATATGAGACACCATTCGGAACAATTTCTGTTGACAAAGAATTACGTAATAAATTTCTAAACGGCGACAGGTTAATTTTCTCAGGCAATCAAGGACACAAAACCGAACATGCGCTTGAAGTGCAAATACCATTTATTCAATTTTTATTTAACCATATTAAAATATTGCCTGTTGTAATGGGCGAACAAAGCAAAGGTTTTATTGACACGCTTGCCGAAAGAATCTCTGAAGTTGTTGATGAAAATATAATAGTAATAGCTAGTAGTGACCTTTCACATTTTTACACAAAATCCCGCGCTGATAATCTTGATTCGTTAATTGAGAAGAGAATTAATAATTTTGAATTCGAAGAACTGCAATCAGATTTTGAAGAAAGAAAATGTGAAGCCTGCGGTGCAGGTCCAATGGTAGCCTTAATGAAAGCAGCATCATTAAAAGGATTTGCTAAAGCTAAAGTATTATCGCGAACAGATTCAGGAGATATAACTGGGGACAACTCGGAAGTTGTGGGTTATCTTTCTGCAGTAATATATAATTAAGAAGCCTGCCCCCTTTGTTTAAAGTAATTTATCGGGGCAAGCTTTAAACATTTTTAGTTCTTGGGTTTCATCTGCCACAAAACATTAACTATTTTCCATTCGCCATTATATTTACCAATATGTAGTAGATCTACCCAATCTTTGGCTATCGCTTTTACGCTCGCTATATTCTTATAAATATCATGGATGTAAATATCCATCTGCCTTTCGTTTTCCGGGGTTACTTTTCCTTCCCTCATCCTAGTATATTGAACCAAGGTCATTGCACTCATTTGGTCTAACCGGCTTCTTCCGGATTTTGGGTCAGTGTGGATTATTCTTTTGGCTAAATCCGGGTGTAAAGCTTTTTCCATTCTCGCAGCGTTACCCTCATACCATCCGCCTAAATAATCAATTGCTGCCTGCTTAATTGCAAGCGAATCTTCTTTTGATTGTGCATTGTTAACTGATACAAAAGAGAAAAAAAGAATCAATAAAAAGAAAACTGATTTCATTTTGTCCCCCATATTTTTAATAAGTTTAAGTATATAAGTAAATGATTATTGGAATGTGTTCTGAAAAGTAAACAAAAAATATTATATTTGCACTTTTAGTTAAAGTACATAAGAGGTTTATCATCGCACAGAAGACCAACAAAAATGATACAGTTGAAAAAATTGTATCTCTGGCAAAAAGAAAAGGATTTGTATTTCAATCAAGCGAAATTTACGGTGGATTAAACGGATGCTGGGATTATGGCCCGCTGGGCGTTGAACTGCTGAAAAATATAAAAGAAGAGTGGTGGAAATCCATGACATACCGTGAGGATGTTGAAGGATTGGATGCATCAATACTTATGCATCCAAGAGTTTGGGAAGCCTCAGGACACGTTGAGAATTTCACCGATCCGATGATTGACTGTAAGCAATGTAAATCCCGTTTTAGAGTTGATACTTTGGGTGATACTATTGCAGAAAAGAAAAAAGGAAAATTCTTAGAGGCTCTTGAAGAAAAGTTGGGTAGCAAAACAGAACTTAATGAAGTCTATAGGATCCATACCGAATTAAACGACAGGTTTGAAGCAGTACTTGAAAACGAAGTACTTGCATCGAAGTTGCTTGAAGAAGTCAATTGCCCAAACTGTGGAACCAAAGGAGAATTTACTGAACCGCGCAGCTTTAATTTGATGTTCAAAACATTTATTGGTCCGGTCGAAAGTAACGACAATGTTGTTTATCTAAGACCTGAAACAGCTCAAGGTATTTTTGTTAATTTTCTAAACGTGCAGAATGCAAGCCGTCAAAAACTTCCGTTTGGAATTGCCCAAATAGGTAAAGCCTTCCGCAATGAAATTAACACTAAAAATTTCCTCTTTCGTACCCGCGAATTTGAACAAATGGAAATGCAGTATTTTGTAAAACCCGGGGATGATAAAAATCACTACGATGAATGGAAAGAAAGAAGGTTGCAGTGGTTCAAAGACCTTGGAATGACCCAGGAGAAGTTGCGTTACCACGATCACCCCGAAGATAAACTTGCACACTATGCAAAAGAAGCTACTGATATTGAATATGAATTCCCATTTGGTTGGGGAGAGATTGAAGGTATTCACAACCGATCAGATTTTGACCTGGGAAGACACCAGGAATATTCTGGCAAATCTCAGCAGTATTTTGATGATGAAGCAAAAGAGAAGTATGTGCCTTTCATAATTGAAACATCTGCCGGAGCAAGCCGATCGTTTATGGCGTTTTTAGTTGATGCTTACCATGAAGAGGAAGTAAAAGGTGAAAAGAGAGTTGTGTTAAAATTCCATCCGAAACTTGCGCCAATTAAAGCAGCAATTTTTCCGCTTGTGAATAAAGACGGCATGCCGGAAATAGCACGGAAAATTGAGGCTGATCTTCGTCCCCATCTAAGAGTATTTTACGATGCTAAGGGTGCTGTGGGCAGGCGTTACCGCAGGCAGGATGAAAACGGTACACCTTTCTGCATCACAGTCGATACCCAAACTGTCGAAGATAATACTGTAACTGTCCGTGAACGTGATTCAATGAACCAGGATAGGGTGGTTATTGATAATCTATTAGTTTATTTGTTAGAGAAGCTGAAATAACTGTATATAAAACGATAACGTCAAAATTTCATAAAGAGCCCGGCTAATTTGCTGGGTTTTTATTAAATAACATTTTATATTAGTTGCTAGAAACCTCTTTCTTTTATTAAAATAAATGATTACAAAAATCAAGTCTGTATTGAAGTTAATCAGAGTAAAACAATGGGTAAAAAACCTGTTTGTTTTTATTCCTCTAGTATTTTCAAAAAATTTATTCAATGAAAATCAATTATTTTCAACTTTATTACTTTTTACTTCATTTTGCATTTTTTCCAGCCTGGTTTATATCATGAATGACCTTGTGGATATCGAGAAAGATAAAAACCATCCCACAAAAAAAAACCGACCTTTACCAAGCGGCAAAATTTCAAAAAAATCCGCCATAGTTTTGCTATTTATTTTCTTTGCTTTAGGGCTTTCATTCTTAATCTTTCTCAACAAATCAACATCAATTATTATGATTGCATATTTGCTAATGAATATTGCATATTCTTTTGTTCTTAAAAACGTGGTAATCTTAGACATATTGGTTATTTCTATCGGCTTTATGCTTAGAGTACTTTCCGGGGGAATAGAAATACAGGTAGCAATATCAAACTGGTTAATTCTAGCAACAATATTTGGTTCTCTTTATTTGGCAATATTGAAAAGGAAATCAGAATTAGATATCGTTAAAGAAAATCATAGCAGAAATGTATTGTCGGACTACAGCAGCATGTTCATGAATCAAATTATAACTATAACTTCAAGTGGAATAATAATCTGTTACGCATTATACACTTTATCAGAAAGAACATTAATTATCCATAATACAGAAAATCTGGTTTATACGATTATTTTTATAATATTTGGAATATTTCGATATAACTACTTATCTGACAAAAAAATACTTAGCGAAAACGCATTGGAAAATCTTATTACCGATAAATATTTACTTGTAAATACGGTTCTATATTTGAGTTTCATATTTTTTATCATCTATAAATAAGTTGGAAATATATGGTGTAATTATGATGAACAGAATAACTAAATAAGGGTACTTGTATCGAGAAACTCCTACTGCTAATAAAGTTATCGCTGATCCTAAAAAAGCATAAATTAACAAAGGGAAGGTTCTATTTATACATATCGATGATCTGTTTTTTATACAATTAGATAAATAAAACAAAATCAATAGTAATAGACAATAATAATAAATATGGTGACTAATATAGACTGCGAAAAATGTGACCAAATATAAGGTAGAGTTTTTACTTTGTTTTATTTCTTTTAATTCATTAACCAATAATTCTTTAGCTAACTTTGGTAAATTCCATTTTCTTGTATTTAATAAGGCATTAATTGACCAATCATCATAGGCAAAAAGGTGAAATATTTTTCTTGGGAATAAGAGTACCCATTCAATCGGGTTTTGTCTTACCCAATTAATAGCCCTATCACGCCATATATCTGATTTCTCATTATATGTTAGTTCTTCTTCATCTTCTAGATATCCCAATTCTTCTTTCAATAAAAAATTGTTATTATATGTACCCGTCGCCTTATCATTTGCACCCATTAAAACATTTATACTTCCAGTTGTACCGGTTATCAGAAATACACCGCTGTTTATTTTATTCAATAAAGCATATGAGAAGGTAAAAACGAAAAAAGAAACGCTTATTATCAGTATTCTTTTCGTTTCATTCTTTTCTATTCTTTTGTTTTTTAAAATAAACACAAAATAAATAGCAAAAGAAATTAAAAGCAAAACTCCGAACTGCCTTACCCCCATTGCTAAAAAAATAAATAAGCCGGATAAAGCAAAATGGAGATTCCTATTTCCAAAATAGTTTAATATTGCAAGCAGTGTTAGAAATACAAAAAAAAGTTCTGTAAGATTCAAAAGAATTGCACCAAGATTTGTAAGATAAAATACGTAAACGATACAAGCTGTTCTCGCAATTTCAATTTTTCCGTAAAGCCTTAAACAAATTTTATAAATCAAATATATATTTGCGGTGTTTATCAGAATGTTAATAAAAGGAATTATTGATTGAGACTTGACCAAGCTTAAAACAATGATCAAAAAATTTACATAAATCGGAGCATTGACGTATGTATCAAACAGATTGTGTTTCCCCGGGTAAATAGTTCCCTTTTGGATGCACTGTAATGCTTGCTGGTAATATCTTAAAGAATCACTTTGAAATGAAATCTGACCAAATATTGCATATAATAATTGAACTAAAAGATATCCACTTATTACATGAAAAAAATATCTGCCTGTTAACTCATCAAAAATTACAGCAAGGACATTCTTAAAAGCTTTCAATTAATATTGAGTTTCCCCAAAAATATCGAAATTAGGTTAGCGTAATATGAAAAATTTATATCAATTAAGAAAATATTCTGTCATACTATATGATCAAGTATCTGCTGCTTCCTTTTCTTCTTCAACTACTTCAACATACTGCTTGATAATTTGCTTAAGATAGTTAGCCCAAAATAAGCATGATTCTTTTTCGTAGAAATCACCTTCCTTAAAATTGTATTTTGCGCAGCCGCCCATGCAAATTGGCAGAAATTTACAATCAGCACATTCTTCAATTTCTAACGGATTTACTTCCATCCACTTTTTATAATTTGTATGTGATTGATAATCTTCCCAAATAAAATCTCCGCCTAGATTTAAATCGTGAACTTCGAGCCCGCATTTGAAGATTTTGCCTGTTGGATGAATACACATTGAATGTTGGCTTTGGGCTCCGCACGCTCTATTTAATACTTTAGGAAATTCCAATATCCTTTTTATATCACAATTGGGAGCCAGTTTGATTACTTCTTTTTGAAACTTCAGCACGTGGCTAAAAAACTTTTCAAGGGACATTGTATTTTTTGCTGTGTGAGAGCAAGTATAAGACAATGGCCCAATCATTGCTATGTAGGGTCTGAGTTCTTTTGATTTATTAAATAGTCCTTTTTCTTTCAGAATATTTAATAATTCAAACGAGTCGTCAACTGTATCTTTGTTTACATTTATTCTCAAGTTTATATCAAAGTAATCTAAAGCTTCTTTGATACCTGAAAGTACTTCATTGAAAGAATCTTTTCCATTTGAATATGGGCGATTAACATTATGAATAGAGGGTGGTCCGTCAAGTGTGATTTGTAATTCTTCAACTTTTGCATCCATCAACAGTTTAATCAACTTAACATTGATAAGCGTTGCATTGGTTGTAACAGTAGCCGAATAAGGAACATTAAATTTATCTGCAATGGGAATTAATTTTGCTGAAAGATATTCAATTATCCTGGCTGCTAAAAGAGGCTCTCCACCATACCAGTCTATTTCGAGGCTGTCCGGTTTTAACCTTTGCAGCATGCTTTCTATTTCTACTGCAATTTTATCTACCGTCTCAATGGACATTTTCGATTTGTCATGTTCCTGGTAGCAATACAGGCAAGCAAGGTTACAGTTTAATGTAGGAACAATAGTAATCGAGAGCGTTTTATCACCAGGCTGGTCGAGATATCTTTCTTTGATCTCTTCCTTTTCGTCGAAATTTTCCGGGATTAAAAACCCGCCTTCATAGAGAATCTGCAACAATGGCAAAGATACTTCAGGCAGTTCCCTAAATTCAAAAGGGTCTGAATTAAGTAATTCTCTAATGAATGATTTAATTGCTTCTGGTACTTTTATAGCACTAACATTCATGGAATTAAATAAATAAATTTTCCCGTTTTCAGATTCAACGGGAAAATTAAAATTTGAAGCCTTATACCTCATAAATTACACTAAACACACATTCCTGCAGCCGCAGTATCTTGCACGTAACTTAGCTGCTTTTGTTGACGGTTTCATAATCCATAATTCATCAAGATTAACCTTATCAAAATCAGCTTTTTTGAGGCCGCTTAACTTTTGGATTTTAATGGTAGGTACTTTTTCAACAATTTCCTTCTTTTTTGCCATTTGAACTCCTTTAATTGTTTGTTAAATGAACAGTTTAGGAAATTTATATAATCAGATGAAAATGTAGTTTAATATAATAATTGTTTTATTTTTAATCAATTTCTTTTGAATTATTTATTTGCCATTTCCCAAAGTAATATTTGCTTGTAATCCGCCAAAAATATTCTCGGGATTTATATTTCCAAATAATCCAATACCTATACCAACCTCATTAGCTAACCTAAATAGCAATAAGGATAAAACTAAAACTTCTTTCAGAAAATTTGACTTGTGTTTCATTTCTTCCTCTTAATAGTTATTGTTTAGGGTACATTTTCATATACCCAAAGTTCTAAATGATAAATTCCCGCTTCGCCGTCAAAGGCGCCTGCTGAAAAAGCAAAATGCTTTCCGTCCGGACTCCAATCCGGATGATCATTAATTATAAATCTGTTTAAAGCCTTGTGAGTACGAACATTCAAATCAATACTTTTAATTGTATTTGCATTGAAAAGTTCTATATGTCCCTGGGGTTCATTTGTTGAATCACCACCGTAGAAGTAATTAATTAAAAATAGCTCTTGATTGACTGGATTTTGAGTTACATATATATATCCTCCATTTCTTTCGAATATTACTACCGGCATTGGATTTTGCTGGATTAACGGCAATTTTAACAACTGCATAGAGGTGGGAGAATTCAAATCTCCTTCATTCAACCCGAATATTAAGTTTTCACCGTCATAAGTTGTAATAAAGTTAAGCTTATCTATTCCAGGATCTGCAGTTGAATAAATTAATTCTGTTTGATAGTTATTACCGGTGTTTTTTAATAAACTATAAAAACCATAAATACCGTTTTGCGGATTTCTGCCGTAAAAAATAAAACCCTCGTTTTGATGCCAGTAGGCTATACCCTCTGCTTCCCAATCATTATTCAATAATATCTCTTTTTCTATAACATTATTATCATCAAGCTGTGCAATTACTGCTGTATTACCAACGTCTTTATTCACTAGCAAAAGAAATTCATTAGTTGCAGAAATGTAAAACATATTTACGATATAATGCTCATACTCATAAATGAGATACTCATTGTTAACGGTTGAATGATCTCCTGGATTGATTTCTATTTCAAATATTCCTTTTCTCCAAATGTTATTCTTTAACTCTGCTGAATAAAAATACATTTTATTAATTCTTACCCATGTTGGGAAAATAACTGGCTGACCAAAACTTAAACCAGAATTGGGGATTAGATTTGTTGGGTCTTCTATTCCCCAGTAAAAAACAGAGTTAAGCTTAGGATTTAAATCTATCTCATCTCCAGGTTTTGTTGGGTTATCTGAACAAGAAAGCAACACGAAAAAAATTTGCAAAAGAGCTATTACATTTAATATTTGCATTAAGTTTTTCATCTTTTTTAATATTTTCTGCTTTTTTTGAAAGAAATTGAATTTCAATAAAGAAGTATCTTTGTCACTTAAGAATATGCTTGAATTCATGTAAATACTTTTTTGATTATATATATTATTACTAGTGTCTTCGAAACAACATTCTAAACAGATGATAATACCTTATGATCATAATAAATAGGACAAGAAGTACTCTTAATTTAACCATAGTTTCCTAAGAATTATTTAACTAGTGAATTTGTAAGCCAATCCGAGGCTAAAATAAATTCCAGTAAATTCTATATCGTAGAAACCTATATTGTTTGTTAGAAATGTGCCATTAGCATATCTGAATTTTGACTCTAATAAAAATGAAAAGCGTCGTGTGGCTTCATACTCTATTCCTGCTAAAAAACTTGTCCCAAGTCCATTACCGCTAAAACTTCC